>Ga0209181_10001483_pt1 | contig 41020 bp, 33 predicted proteins | sample MAT05_FD_187208 | JGI IMG/M metagenome (GOLD analysis project Ga0209181, IMG submission 187208) | Freshwater microbial communities from Lake Fryxell liftoff mats and glacier meltwater in Antarctica - MAT-05 (SPAdes) (version 2) | ecosystem: Environmental > Aquatic > Freshwater > Ice > Liftoff... | reverse complement strand
GGCTAAACTGAAAAACCTGACCGTGATTGATCTTAATGGTGCTTCGGTAGAAGCCAGCACTAAACTGCTGCAACGCGGCATGCGGCTTACTGCCATGATCCAGGACGGTGAATGCCAGTTGATGAGTGATGATGACAATATTGCATTTAGGCCGACAGTAAGAATGCAGCCAGCCTAATGGCGTGTGGGACGGGTGTTGTGAGACGGCTCGTTACTTACGGCCGTATAGCTCTTTCGCAGGCCATTCGCGGCTTACACCGCTCCAACGAAGTTAGCATTTTTTCTTTTATATCTTCAACAAATCCCGCGCCACCGCTTCGGCAATTTTTATTCCATCCACGGCCGCCGACAGAATACCACCGGCATAACCGGCACCTTCTCCGCCGGGATACAGACCTTGCGTGTTGATGCTTCGTAATGAGAGCGGATCGCGTTTAATGCAAATGGGTGATGAAGTGCGGGTTTCAACGGCTGTCAGAATCGCATCGTTCATCGCAAAGCCCTGAATTTGTTTATTGAATTCAGGAATCGCTTCACGGATGGCCGCAATCGCAAACGGTGGTAGTACTTCTGTCAAATTACACAACTTGACACCGGGTTTATATGACGGCGTGACTGAGCCTAATTGAGTCGAGGCTGTATCACGCATAAAATCGCCTACCAATTGTGCTGGTGCATCGTAGTTATTTCCGCCGACTTCATAAGCGCGTTCTTCGAGTTTTCTTTGCAGCTCAATACCGGCTAATACATGTCCTGGATAATCTTTTTCCGGGTCAATGCCCACCACAATGGCCGAGTTGGCATTGCGTTCATTTCGCGAATACTGACTCATGCCATTGGTGACTACGCGCCCTACTTCCGACGTTGCAGCGACCACAGTGCCGCCGGGGCACATACAAAAACTATAAACACTACGACCATTTTTTCCGTGATGTACTAATTTATAATCGGCCGCACCTAAAATTTCGTTGCCCGCAAAAGCGCCAAAACGCGCCTGGTCAATCACTGATTGCGGATGTTCAATGCGGAAGCCAATTGAAAACGGTTTCGCTTCAATATAAACGCCAACATCAAACAGCATTTGAAAAGTATCGCGCGCACTGTGGCCAATGGCCAATACAATATGGCGGCTATGTAGAATTTCGCCGGAAGTCAGCGTTACGCCAGTGGCTTGGCCATTGTTGATATGCAGTTTTTCGACACGGCTACCAAAACGGATTTCACCGCCGAGTTCAATAATTTCGGCACGCATTTTTTCTACCATAGTCACCAGCTTGAAGGTGCCGATATGCGGTTTGCTGACATACAGGATTTCTTCGGGAGCACCGGCTTTCACGAATTCAGTCAGTACTTTGCGGCCGTAATGAAAACGATCTTTAATTTGACTCCACAGCTTGCCATCGGAAAATGTACCGGCACCACCTTCACCAAATTGCACATTGCTCTCGGTATTCAATGTGCTTTTACGCCACAGGCCCCAAGTGTCTTGGGTGCGAACGCGAACATCCTGACCACGTTCGAGCACGATGGGTTTCAAACCCATTTGTGCCAACACGAGTGCAACAAGAATGCCACAAGGACCAAAACCTATAATAATGGGCCGTTGCTGTTGTGCGTTTGGAAAATCAGCATTCGCCTGTGCAACAAATTTATAGCTGGTGTCTGGGCTGGGCGTTACTTTGCTTGAACCGGCGAATTTTGCCAATACGGTTTTTTCTGTCTCGCCATTCAAAAAAACATCAAGATTGTAGATTAGGCAGATCGCAGATTTTTTTCGCGCGTCATAGGCACGCTTGTAAACACAGACCTCGAGTAAATCAGCTTCGGTGATCCCCAACACCTCGATCACTGCCAGATTTAAGTCGGCCTTGCTATGGTCAAGCGGCAATTTGATATCGTTGATACGCAGAGACATTGCGGGGACTTGCGGTGAGATAAGCTCGCATTTTAGCACCGTGGCGTAATTTGTCGTATAAGAGCGGGCTGGCGAGACGGGTATCTTACTGATTTGCTAATATCGGGCAACACAGAGCCCAGCCACAAAAACACAACAGAAGCCACAATGAAAAAGCCCGCAATACTTGCCTTATTGGCCTTATCACTCATGCTGGTGGGCTGCCATATCCGTGGCGGCGAGCCCAGTCAAAGCGATTTGTTTTCTGCACTTGAAGATCAGCTTGAACACGCCAATGATCGCGGCGGTATCAAAATCAATATGGGCAATGCTGGTGCTTTCCAGAATATTAAATTCGATTTTAAACTGCACAGCTTGACCAAGCAAAGCTGCACGGGCGGCAATTACGCCTATACCTGCAAGGTCCGTCTTATGCTGAGTTACCCACCTGTGAAAGACGAGCCCGAAATGTTGGACACCGAGATGATGGTATTCGACGGCCCCGGCGGCTGGCGTGTCGTCGAATAAACCAACATTCCTTTCCATACTACAAACGACCTTGCCATGACTAAATCTTTTAGGGTTCACTATTCACGTGTGTTGTTTTCATTTTTACTTTCGCTGCCGGTTACGGCCTTGGCAGACCCAAGCCGCTTTCCGATGGTGCTGGAAAATACAAACCCAGAAAAGCCACTCGAAGTGATCGACGACAAAGTCTGGATCGGTTCGGAAATGACAAAAAACCGCGACTCCTGGGGCAGTCTTGCACTGGCACCGTTTACCACTGACAACTCGAAAGGTCCCGTCACACTGGTGGTGGATTACGCAGCCACACGCACGGATCAGGAAGATGGTGAAGCACTCATTGAAATAGGTGTCGAATGTCCGGAGTCCGGTACACCATGCAGCATACCGATCACGCAAAGCGTGATGGGTATCCGCACCGCATTCATGGGTGAAAGTGCTATAAAAATTGGCGGCGTACCGCAGGCTGTGTGGGTCGCACGTCAATCGCATACTTATGATTTACCGCCCGACACCCTAGTTAGCGTTTCGCTGTCGCTTGATAAAGCACCTTCGCATATGGACCCCGTTGCCATTCGCGCTCGTCTTATTTATGGCGACTATTCCCGAGAGGCACTACCCGGCCAGGAAACCCGTATCGGAATGTTTGGAAAAATAGGCATTGCAGTACTGCTACTTTTGGCAGGGTTTTTCTGGTGGATAAAGCGGCAATAAAAAGTTTCGTCAACAGCTAACTATTCGATGACGTTAAAACGTGTGTCACCGAAATATGACAGCAGCTTTACATGCATCTAGCTATCTGTCCGGAGCATTCTCAGATTTTTTTTCGGCAATTTTCTGCGCGTTTGGACTGCAATTGATGCGACCAAAGCCGACTTGGACCAATCCAAACCCAACAATAGCTTAGCTTTCATGATGTTAGGGCAAATAAACCCACTGGGCCAAAGCATCTATGGGATAATCTGCATCCCATTTAACCCAACGGCCAAATCAAATGAAATTAGCACGTCACAGACGTCGCGTAGCAAGACTCCGCGGACGCAAATAATTAAAAAAACCGCCCGGGAAATCAGGCGGTTTTATTTTGGGCTGACGAATATTGTCAGCAACTAGTAAAAACAATACCAATGTTTGCTTGCTTAAATTCAGGCCGTGCTGTTAGACAAAGGCCCTGGAGACACATGGCGCTTGTAGAAAGCTAACCGGTCACGCAAACGTAAGCAAGCGTTGAGTGTCATCGGGTATCAAATGCGATTCCTTGACGGATGTCGGTCGGCTTGGCGAACGATTGCGGATAGCGAGTGATCGTATCCAATGTCTTCAAACGGCAGAAGCAAACATCCGCATCACTTGAAGGTGTGTTTCACCTACGAACGGTGACGCTAGAATCGCTCTTTTCCCCGAGCATGGGCAACTTAACGTACCCCCCTACTGCTGCGATGAGTGGGCAGAAAGTATCTGGAAAACGTGAGCCGATTCAATCTAGCCTCATTGAACACCTAGCCTATGGCGTGCACGCCCGCTTGTCGCCCAAAGCACATGCCCTTTTCATCGCGATGCGCGCTTTGTCAGGATCGGCGGGCCCACCCCTGCCGTGTTTCCTAAACGCCGCCAGGATGCGGCAACCTGTTGCATCCCCCAGCGTGCATCCACTTTCCAGATAGCCTACCGCTTCTGCATCCTGCGGCGTGGGTGTGTTACTGCGTTTTGTCAGGAACACAGCGTAATTGGTGCAGTCGCGAGCGATACGTGCAGCGCAACCGGCCTGCCACTTCAGCTCTGGAGCAGCTTCACGTTCTGCGCTCGCTGCAGCGACATCAGCGGCGGTGATTTTTGGTGCCTCTTGCCCGACCGCTGGGAAGACGACGACGGCAAACAATATCGCGAAAACCAGAGCACTAGCTCGAAAGAATGGCATGTGCATTTCCTTACTATCAATTTTTAAGCCTATCAATACCTCCCTGTGTTAGCAAGCGGATATGGATGTCCACTTTGCGTGGAAATGTGTGGTCAGCATCAGCGAAACTATTAGGCTCTACCAGTTTTCAAGGCAATATTGACCAGCGTGGCAGGTTCCGTCGAAAATTTTCAAAGCGTACAGCGTGATCAGGCATATCAGACTTGGAGGTGATGTTTACCTCCACTACACAGACTTTATTTAGGCTTCCTGAGGAGCTTTACCTCAACGCCGTTGTAAAAAGGGTAAGGAGTAACGCAATTTAGAAAAGCTTTATGTAAACATTTTCACGCAGCTCACCTCGCTAGCCAATTAGTCCGGAGTCCTCAGTTCGCAACCATGACTAAGGAGCCGACTTATTGGCCCTCAGGTGGCTGCCATAGTTCGACCTTGTTTCCCTCGGGATCAATGACCCAGGCAAACTTGCCGTACTCGGAGTCGTCAATCTTCTCGAGCACGTGGCAGCCTTCTTCTTTCAAGACTTTGACCAAGGCGTGAAGGTCTTCTACCCGGTAGTTGATCATGAAGGGAGCAGAGCTCGGTGCAAATTGATCGCCCTCATGCGAACCGATCGACCAGATAGTGGTACCTGCAACCGGCTTGCCTTCGGCGTCGGCCCAAGTGAAGGTGGCTCCACCCCAGACCTGGACATCAATTCCCAAGTGCCGCTTGTACCAAGCCTGTAGTGATGGAGCGTCTTTCGCCTTGAAGAAGATGCCGCCGATGCCAGTGACTCGTTTCATATGATCTCCGATGTGCGGTGGTATGAGGATTGTTTTTTCTGCGACCTAACAATTGAGAATGTGAGAATGAAACTTGACTGTAATTTTCATGTGGAGCTTTTAGTGATTGCGTAATCAGGCAACACTTTAGAGTGCCAATAGTAAAACTTTACCGTCAGGAAATGACCAAACGAACCGCCAAGAAATATAAACAAGGAATGAAGTTTGCCAGCCACCGCGCAAAAGACCTTGCGATAGAACAGCCCAAATAACGGCTTAACATAGTCACCGAAAAGACTAATGAACTGAACACTTAGCAATGTGAGAAGCACATCAACACCCAGCGCGTCGATTAACGGAAAAAACAACCTCAGCTCTGGGTGCGAAACAATTATTAGAAGTACGACGAAAGTAAGAATTGCCATGGCAGCTTTTTGCCATTTTTTATCACGCCAATTAAATATTTTCTTCAGGGTATAGTTTCCGATTATTTCGCCTGCGCGCTCGATACAAATAAAATTCCGCCAGCACTAAATTTGGCACAAAGCCCAACCAAGTCACCATTCGATAAATATCCATTGGCGGCAATTCAAAATAGTGTGCCATGCCCAGCTTCCAGATTCGTAATGTTATCGCCGAGAGTGTCAGGGCGAAACTTCGCAGCATACAAGCCCGGTGTTTTGAAAAATTACGAGCCACGGCGGCACGCCAAGCCTGCAAGGTGAAGTACCACCATAAAACCGACAAGGTAAAAAATGCCAAATGCGAGCCAATGCCACCATTGGCATAAAACGACATCAGCAAACCGGCAGGGCCGGTGATCAATAAATATCGATCACATAAACACGGCCCATCAGACGATGCACCTGAGGATAATGCTGGCGCACACCGTTCGAGAACTGCGTAAACCCAGCTAGTAAGGCAAACAAACTTGAAAATACATGCACGTAAAATGCCGTCAGCCACAACTTATTAGCTATGTAATCTTGCTTAATTTTAAAAAAGCTGGCATCGGTATTAAAGCTAACATAACGCAGAATAATCTCCAACATCAAATAGCTGAAAAAAGCCAAAACGACGATGCCGAAGTACTTTACTGCCTGCACTTTTTTTCCACGGGATACGCTCATGAGCACATCGACATTGAAAACACTGGCCTGCGTTAATATCTAGTCTGCTCCTCGTTGGCTGCGCGAAAAAATCGAGGAAGCACCGGACCTTGCCAATATTTCCGCCGACACCAGTACGCCTGGTAAGCCACCTGTTGCCGCATCGGCAATAGCACCCACCGAAGCCCTCGAAAAACTCGGCCTGTTCACCAGGAAATTCGAACCCAATGAAGATTTCAAAAAGACTCAAGCAAAACACCATAAATGGTTCGACACCGCTGATCAGAAAGCTATTAACGAGCTGAATAATATTCCTGCACAATTTCGTGCTTATGTGCATATAGATCCGCTTTACGGCTATTACACATTCATCATGCCCAATCGCCTTAGTATTGTTATAAGCGCGCCCTACACGACTGGCTTTGCTAAAGTAGCGCCTATGACTATATCCAGTAAAACTCTAGCGTGGCGTATTGCACTATGTTCAATACTTACCGCATTAATCGCTGGCTGCGAAAACAATGAACCAACCCCCGCTCAAGTACGGGCTCAAATTACACGATTGATACCTGCGACCGTTGAAGACCGCGAGGGCTGGGCGGCAGATATCCAATATGCATTCGTCGCTTTGAAGATCGAAGCATCACCGCAAAATATCTGTTCGGTATTGGCCGTCACCGAACAAGAGTCCACCTTCACTGCCAATCCAACCGTGCCGAATTTGGGCGGCATTGCCATCAGGGAAATTGAAGAACGGGCGGCGCGTTATCATTTGCCTGCATTTGCCGTACGTGGCGCACTGCAAATTGAATCGCCCAATGGCGATACTTGGGAAGCCCGCATTAAATCAGCAAGGACCGAGAAAGAGTTAAGCGATCTGTATGAAGAAATGACAGCCTCGGTACCGATGGGAAAACGTCTACTGGCCCGCGCCAACCCGGTACATACCGGCGGCCCGATGCAAGTCAGCATTGGCTATGCCCAATCCCATGCAAACAAGCGTTCTTATCCCTATGAAACCGAAGCCTCTATACGCCATGAAGTTTTTACCCGGCGTGGCGGCATGTATTTTGGTATCGCGCATCTGCTCGAATACCCCACTTCTTACGACAAAAAACTATTCCGCTTTGCCGATTACAACGCCGGCCATTACGCCAGCCGTAATGCCGCGTTTCAGAATGCCGTTGCGGTAGCTACCGGCATTCCACTGGACTTAGACGGCGATTTGATTCGCTACAAAAAAGATAAAAACAGGAATAGCGTAAGCGCCACCGAATCCGCTGTGCGCAGCATGGCAACGAATCTTGGAATGACTTACGAACAAATTCACGCTGGCTTGTTGACATCGGATAAGCAAAACTTCGAGGACAGCGAACTTTACACTCGAGTATTTGCCATTGCCGACAAACGAAACGGCAAAGCATTACCGCACGCTACCCTACCCCGCATTCGCCTACAAAGCCCAAAGATCACCCGCAAGCTCACCACCGAATGGTTCGCCAATCGCGTTAACCAACGTTATCGCAAATGTATGGCGCGAAGCGAAGGCTGGAAAGCATCGACCGTTTTACATCAGCCGTAGGGTGGAACCGCCGCTCTTGGCGATTCCACCATGCTTGCGATGCTATTGAACTTGGTGGACACCACAGGAAGCCTGCACCGAAACTATAAAAAAGAATATCGAATATTGAAAAAGTGCTCAGGGTTCACTTCGCTGCACCGTATAGTTTTACCCAACTAATTCACTGTGAACCAATGGCATGCGGGTTTAGGCAAGTGTAGATCTCGGACAGTTTTGAAAAATGGGTTTGAAACTCATCGCCATGAGCAGCACACGGACATCGACAGTTTTACCCTGCTGGCAGAGAGGCCTCGATGCTAACCGAGCTGCGCTCGCGCTGTGTCTTCAAAGCGATCTCGACATAGTCATTGCTCGGACCATCCAAGACCTGAAGCTTGCAGCATTGTTCGTAGGACGTCTGATAACTGCTTTTGTAAACAATGATGCTGGCACTGTAGCAGCCCTGTTTTATCTTGATGCGGAAATCGGCCACATAATCAAAAGTGTAATGCCCTGCACTATGCCAAGGCCAATAGCTAGCATCTTCATCGTCCGACCTTGGTTTAGGTATCGGGCAGCGCTCTAGAGAATTGGGATCGAGCTGTTTTCCGGCTTGATCGAACTTCAATTTTTGAAGTTGCTTGTTGGCGGCGGTAAGCAATGCTGCCGAAACTTCTACCGTTGGCGTTTTTGGTTTCATCGCCGTGTGTTTGTAGCGGTATTGAACGAAGATAGCTTTCTGCTCAGCCGATATTTTTGAATCTGAAATCGCAGGCTTTACGGTCAACACATCGCGTCCATAAACACCATTCCGATAAGCCATGTAATACTTGCCATCGATACGCAAATAATGAATGGCTTGATCCCCACCACGCCCGTTGATGCTGTACCCGGTGGGCATTCCATTTTCGCTGGACGCTTCGAACACGAAACCGTTTTTTGCATCGCGCTTGCCGATTTCGATATAGGAAAATAGGCCAGTACCGCCCACGTAGTAGTCCAGAATCAAATCGTTTTTGCCATCGCCATCAAGATCGGCCAGTGTGAAAGAAGCCGACTGATTTTCCGACATGATGTCGACACCCGAACCGGTGGCTTTCCAGTAAATCAGAAAAGCTTGCCAGTCTTCGCTCGAGACATTGGCAGGCTTAGAAAGTTTTTTCACTTCACCGTTTTCCGATTCTTTCCAGTCCATTTGGAAATCTATGCCGGCTTTGTCGGCATAACGCGCCATAACAGTATCAATCGGCGTTTGATTGGAAAGCGGTTCGGCAGCGATTTCTTGTTGGAGTTTTTGCAGTACGGAATACGGGCCCGATTTTTCAATCGGGCTTATCGCCATTGCGCCAGAAGACAATCCGAGCAAGCAGAGAATATAGAAACCTTTGGTGCGAAGCATTAATACCATCCGGTGATTATTTTGTTACTGACAATATCCATGGCTCGTGACGCTGGCCATAAGCGACTCTGACTTGATATTTGCCTGAAGCGTCATTGGCGGGGATTGCATTGAATACAACATCATGCGGCTTGGATACATGCAATGTGGAAATACTCAGAGATTTTATATAGCCCAATAACTCAATTTTTTCATCCGTCTTTTCCCAGCGAGCGCTTACGATGCCTTTGACGATGACATGCATCTTGCCTTTTGGGTAAAGCTTGCGAAGTGAATCGGCCTGGGTGCCCGCATCGATTACAAACAAGCGGGTATCCTTCGTTTCTGCTTCGGCTATATCGTCTGCCGCCGCTTTTTTATCGACTTGGGTTTTTGCGAGTGCCTTTGCTGCCTGAAAATAGCGTTGATAAGCCGGACCATTGAATTCAAGCACCAGAAAGACCTCCCGGTCTTTCAGGCTGTCGGAACTATCGGGGGCAGAGGTGGAAAAACTCGGATTGCGTACGTCGAAACCTAACTGTTTCAATTTTGCCGTGTTTAACCAGTCGGCACGACGGGAATAATTTCGCCAGGAATAATATTCAACATCGGTCGCCGACTCATTCATGACTGTCCAGTCGAAAGTAACCGAGATGCCACTATTGTCCTCGTGCTCGCCTTTGTAATAACTCAGCTCACGCTCACTCAACTGCAAAACACTTTCTAGCGAGCCCGCACGATTGTAGGCGACACCCGCTAATGCAATGGCATTGGTCAAGACAATCAACCCGACACCAATAAGCAGTAAGCGTTGTTTCTTGAAAAAACTCATGCCGATGCCCCCGTGTGATGCGATTTTTCAATCACGCTGCGAAGGCGTCGCAAAATGCTGATCGCAAGAATGGCGACCAAGGCCAGCACGAAGAAGAACAGGTATTTCGGCATGATTCCCCACCACCAGTCATAGAGCTTGGTGTAGAGAAATATGACAAAGAAAGTGGTCCCAATATTGACGGTTTCTCCCCATTGACTCCGGGCACCGATCCAGATCGCGGCGGCACTTAAACCAAAACCCAGTAGCTGATAAGCACCTTCAATAATGTCGCTGTTCAATTTCAAATAACTGGCACCGCCCCAGTTCGCCAACACAAGAACGGGCAGTAGTGCGCAAAGCAAACCGAATACACGATAAATACTGTCGAAACCAGTAAATCGCGTATGCGAAACCCATAGCGGAAAGAAAAAAATAATAATGGCCGCTGGGAAAAAGTTTTCCGGGCGCTCACCAAAATCCAACCAATACATGCCGCCCCAAGTGCCAGTGCGAGCGGAGATAAACGCAATTACACACAAAATACCGGCTGCCAGCAGCAAGCGTAAATCGCAGGAATACGCCAATAAGGCAGCTAACGACGCCCAGACTATCAATGCCTTATCAGAAGGCGTGATATTGAATATCTGCCCCAGCATGCTGATATTGATGACAAAGCAGACAAACGTAACTAAGGCCGCAAGCTTGGTGAAGTAACCTGACGCATCTTTACTGTGCAGAAACATCGTGAACATGAAACTGCCGAGCGATGCAGTGATCAACAGGACGACTTGCAAGGTCGTGCCCATCAGTCCCCAGAATTGGTAGAACAGAAAAAACACACTGCAACCTAATGCCACAGCACCAAGAAACGAGGCAATACGCAAACCAAGACTGAACTGCTTGGATTTCTGCACGCTGTCGATATCGAAGTCACTGGAATAGGACTTCAGCAAGGCGGCATGATGACTTTGCACGCTCTGCTGCTGCTCGGGAGAAAGTTCTAGTACCTGTTCCTGTTGCAAGCGATTAAGCTCTTGCTCGAAAGAATGAATCACATCGGCATGCTGTTGTGCTTGCTGTCTTGTTAATGGCATTACATGCTCCGGCTTTGTGCGCTGACAATAGTGCCGGATATTGAACCCAATGGGAAAGAAAACAACAGATAGCCGTAATACACGACGCGGAGTGCCGGATTTGGCTACTTGCCGCCACATTCGAAACTGATTAGCAGCCATTCAAGACTTGCAACAAACCAGCGTTAGGCGTAGAAAAGTAGTGTCAAAATTCGTGGTTGAAATGACTTATGAAACGTCCGCTGCTTATCATATTGGTGGGTGTTATCGGAATAGGGGGATTGCTGTATTGCCGTGACAATCCGGAAATACTGTCATTTGTTGCGCCATTGACGAGGTCTGACACCACTCCTAATGCTGTGCCTCCTATCGCTGCCACGACGCTTGAACCGCCATCTGTTACGACGACCGAACCGGAAGCGGCACCAGCACCGGATATGATTCCCGGTGCGACTTTGTTGCAGGGTCTTGGTGATTATCGTTTCCCGATCAGCAGCACTAAGCCCGATGTACAGAAGTGGTTCGACCAAGCATTGATACTGACCTATGGCTTCAACCACGATGCTGCGGAACGTTCATTTTTAAAAGCGACCGAAATCGACCCCGATTGCGCCATGTGTTGGTGGGGGGCTGCATTGGTATTGGGTCCGCATGTTAATTCGGGCATGGACCCGGCCAACAATACCAATGCTTGGACGCGAATACAGAAGGCGCAGACGCTGGCATCCAAAGCCACACCACGCGAGCAGGCATTTATTCGTGCATTGGCCGCGCGCTACGCGGAAAACCCACCACAAAATCGAAAATCGCTGGATCTTGCATACGCTGCTGCGACCAGAAAACTTGTAAAGGAATTTCCGGAAGATCCGGATGCTGCCACGTTTCATGCCGAAGCCTTGATGGACTTGCAGCCCTGGGATTATTACGACAAAAATTTGCGGCCAAAGGGAAATACCAAGGAAATTGTCTCGACACTGGAATCGGTCATTAACTTCAATCCCGAGCATGTCGGTGCCTTGCATTTGTATGTGCATGCGGTCGAAGCTTCTTCCAATCCGGCCAAAGGTGTGGAAGCTGCAGATCGTTTGCGTACTTTAATTCCCGCCTCTGGGCATTTAGTCCACATGCCAGCGCATATTTATACTCGCGTAGGCCGCTGGCATGACGCCGTGCTGGCGAATCAATTGGCCATCAAGGCCGATGAGGATTATCTGGCGATCTGCCGCGCGAATGTTAAAGGCTTGTATCCGATGGGTTATGTACCGCATAACTATCATTTCCTCTGGTTCGCCGCCAGCATGGAAGGCTCGAGTACGGTAGCAAAGGCCGCAGCAGAAAAAACCAGCGAGAAATCCAGTGATCCTGACGTGATGCGCCAACCCGGCAACGAGGGGGTGCAGCATTACTGGATGACGCCCTGGTTTGATCGGGTCCGTTTCGGGCGCTGGAGTGAAATCAGCGGCCAGGCAAATCCGGCACCGGATCTTCTTTACGTAACGGCAATTTGGCATTACGCAGAAGGCATGGCGGCAGTACAGAATTACAAAATAGAGGGGGCCATGGCGCATCTGGTAGAGCTCGGAAAATTGGCCGCCGACCCCAAGATGAAAAAAATGATGGCATGGGATCGTTATCCCTTGTCCTACGCCGTGGAGATTGCCGAACTCAGCTTGCGCGGTGATATCGCCGCCAGTAATGGCAACAGGGCGGGCGCTATTTCAGCACTGCGCAAAGCGGTAGTCATCGAAGATAAAATTCCTTACGACGAACCACCCGGCTGGCATTCGCCAACACGACAATCGTTGGGGATGTTTTTGCTCGAAGCAGGAAAAGCATCCGAGGCAGAAATAGTTTACCGTGAAGATTTGAAACGTAATCCCGAAAATGGCTGGTCGCTATTTGGCTTGGCCCAGAGCCTACGAGCACAAAGACGAATCGCCGAAGCAACGGATGTCGAGAAACGCTTTGATGCCGCGTGGAAGAATGCCGATGTAAAACTAACCGCTTCAAGGTTTTAATTTTTACAGAAGGAACTTTCTGGCCAGAAAATAAAAGTAGATTTATCAAGCCTGCAAGTCGCTCATACATTACAAAATCGTGTCTGAGCATATTGGACAATGTTTCAGGCGAGGAGCAAAAACACGACCGAGAGTTGTATTTTTGTGTGCGGCTTGGAAAATCACGTTGCAGTTTCGGTTAGTTTCGTTCGAAGGCGATGACGTGATCAAGTTCCATCGCGATACCAATGGCTTCGCCGATAGCGTGGTCATGATGACTGGGCACCAATGACAATAACTTTTCGCCGCTGCTGAGTTCGAGCGTATATAAAAACTCGGCGCCACGAAATGCTTTGGCTCGCACAACAGCTTTGATTGAACTGCTATCGACATGTTGAACATCGTCGGGGCGGATCAATATCTCAAGCGATGTTCCGATGGAGTGTGGCAGCGCATCCGTCCGGCATATTTGGCCGAGCGCAAACTCTAGGCAATGTTCGTTGACTACACGTGCAGGTAGAAAAACGCCTTCGCCAATAAAATCGGCGACAAAGCGGTTGGCTGGTCGATGATACAAATCGTAAGGATTTGACCACTGTCGAATTTGTCCTGCATCCATCACGCCTACAACATCGGCCATGGCAAATGCTTCATGCTGGTCATGGGTGACCAGCATGCCGGTGGTACCCGTTTGTTTGAGAATATTTCTCACTTCGTGAGCTAGGCGTTCGCGCAATTCAACGTCCAGATTGGAAAACGGTTCGTCCAATAATAAAAGTTTCGGTCTGGGCGCGAGCGCACGTGCCAAGGCGACTCGCTGCTGTTGCCCGCCGGATAATTGATGCGGAAAACGTGTTCCCAATTCTTGTAAACCCACCAGACTCAGTATTTCGCCAACGCGCGTTTTTTTCTCGGAGCGGCTTTTCGAATGTAGGCCAAAAGCAATATTGTCATGCACATTCAAATGCGGAAACAAGGCGTAATCCTGAAATACCATGCCAACCTGTCGTTGCTCCGGCAACGTACTCCGGCCTCGGCAATAAACCGTATTTCCCTGTATCTGTATTTCACCTTGTGCGGGTATTTCAAAACCGGCAATGGCTCTCAATGCTGTAGTTTTTCCACAGCCGGAAGCGCCGAGCAAACATCCAATGTCGCCGTGTTGTAATTGCAGAGAAAAATTTTTGAGTACGGACTTTTCGCCATAATTTAGCGTAATGTTATCGATAATGAGTGCAGCAGTTTTATTCATGCGCTTTCTGATTTTCTAGCGATCAATATGACCGGAACAAGGCCGGCAACGATAATCAATAAACTGGGCAAGGCTGCCCGACTCCACATGCCTTCCGATGTCATTTCAAATACTCTTACAGAAAGCGTGTCCCAACCAAATGGCCGCGTCATTAGGGTAATCGGCATTTCTTTGATGACATCGACAAATACCAACAGTAGGCCTGTCAAAATTCCACCACTTGCAAGTGGTAAATGCAAGCGTTTCAATATCGACCAGGAATTCAAACCCAATGAACGCGCGGCTTCGTCGTGGTGTGGCGTAATGCGCTGCAAGGCAGCGTCTATCGGTGAAAAACCCACCACTAAAAAACGTGCAGCCAAGGCCAGCAACATCACGGCTAACGAGCCTTTCAAGATGCCAGTGGAGGTAATAGAAAATACGGAAAGCATTTCGATCAGCTGGTTGTCTAGCCATGCAATGGGAACGAAAACACCCACGGCCAATACGGTTCCGGGAATCGCATACCCCAGACCGGCTACCTGCACCACAAGCCGAGTTTTTTGGTCCTGATAATGGCGCTTTATAAAACCCAGAAACAAACTTAAAATGCCCACCAGCGTTGCACACAAGGTACCCAGTAAAATTGAGTGCCATAGAAATGAAAAATATCGGCTGTCAAGATCTACCGACCATTCCTGCCAAGCCCAGAATATTAGCTGCAAAACTGGTATGGCGAAGGCCAAGATTAAAATACTTGAACAAAACAGGACAGCGAATATTTTTTGGACACCACCAAGCGGAACACGCTGCTGATGATGTGATTTAGTTTGATAGCGGCGTACACCCCGCGCCTTCTGCTCGAACACGGCCAAGACCAGCACGAAGATCACCAATAGCGATGCTAGTTGGGATGCCGCAGTCAAACTAAACATTGAAAACCAGGCTTTATAAATGGCGGTGGTAAAGGTATCGAAATTGAAAATGGAAACGGCACCAAAATCAGCCAGGGTTTCCATCAAAGCCAAGCTAAGGCCGCCAATAAGCCAGGGCCGCGACATCGGAATTGCAACCCGCCAAAAGCTTTGACGACGGCTTAATCCGAGCATTTGCGAGGCTTCCAACACTTTTTGGCCTTGAGTTTCGAACGCATTACGCATTAATAAAAATACATAGGGATACAAGGCCAGTGACATGACTAGTATTACGCCACCGGTGGATCGTATGCGCGGGAAGCCACTGGAGTCGCCAAAATAATCGCGAATCAAAGTCTGCACTGGTCCGGTAAAATCCAGAAAACCCACCAGCACAAACGCCAGCACGTAAGCTGGCATGGCAAGTGGCAAAATTAAACTCCAGCTAAAAAAACGACGCCCGGGAAACTCGCACAGCGTGACTAACCATGCCGTGGTAACACCGAAAAATAAAACACCGACTGTTACACCAAGCAATAATTGAACGGTATTTTTTAGCACATCAGGTAAAATGTACATGCTTAGATGCTGCCAAATCTCGGGCTGCGGCTGCAGCCATGAAGACAACACCACGCACAGCGGAATGACTGTAATCAGCGCAATGGGCAAGGCGTACACAACGCCTCGCCATGACATTTTTTTAGCAGATTGCACTGGCGTGTATCAATATTTCTATCAACGATAACCGGCCCGGTCCATCAATCGCGTAGCAGCGACTTGCAGCTTGCCCTCTTCCGATACGTTCATGAGATTGGGCTTATACGGACCCCAATTTTTGATAAGAGAGCCTGCCTGTATTTTAGGATTAGCGGGATATTCAAAATCTTTATCGGTATATATAAATTGCGCTTTGTCAGACGCCAAGAACTCAATCAGTCTCTGCGCGGCAAGCGGATTTTTGGCATGGCGAGTTACACCTGCACCAGAGACATTGACATGCACACCTTCAGCTTTTTGATTCGCCCAGAATAAACCCACGTTGAAACTGGGCTCTTTATCAAGCAAACGGCCTAAATAATAGGTGTTCACGATGCCCACTTGGCACTGGCCGGCGGCAATAGCTTTCAGCAAAGCGGTGTCATCGGAAAAAACATCGGTGGCGAGATTAGTAACCCATCCACGTACGACTTTTTCGGTTTTTGCTTCACCGTGTTTTTTAATCATGCCGGCCACCAGCGATTGGTTATAAACTTTTTTGCTGGTGCGTAAACATAGTTTTCCTTTCCAGTCCGGGCTTGCCAACGCTTGGTAGGTAGAAAGCTGTGAGGGTTTAACCGTGGTTTTGTTGTAAACAATCGTACGTGCTCGGACCGACAAACCAAACCATTGGTTGTTTGGGTCTCGCAGGTAGGCAGGAATATTGCTGGTGAGCACTTTCGAATTGATCGGGCGCAGTAAGCCCTCTTGCGATGCCTGCCATAAATTGCCGGCGTCCACCGTAATCAGGACATCGGCAGGAGTATTTTTTTCTTCCGCTTTTAAACGTGCAAGTAAGGGGCCTTCCTTATCGGTAAGAACTTTTACCTCAATACCACTTTCTTTAGTAAAAGCATCAAACAAGGGCTTGATTAACTGCTCATTGCGAGCGGAATAGACCGTGACCGATTGCGCCGACGCAAGGCAGGGAAACATCATCATAGCGAACAATATTTTTTTCATGTCGTTCAGGCCGATATAGAGGATTTGACGCCAATTATAAATGAGAATGAATCTTGTTTGCAAATGGCTGGCGGCTTGATATGGGTTTATGCAAGAACCAATGCAGTCAGAATAGTGATTACGCAGGGCTGAAGATGTCGCTCATTCAGGTTGATCATAAGGACAAACCGCAAATGCCCGATGATGAGCCAATTATTTACTGCGGCTACAGAAACACATAAAACACGAGCTTGAATGCTGTTTTATAGCTGCTTGAGCATGAGGAATAGCCGATCAAAGCCCTTAGCTGCTTGATGCCTTGATGAACTTCGCTGGTGGAAAATATCTACATGTTCCTGCGGTACTCTCCACCCACATCGTAAAGCGCGTGACTGATTTGGCCAAGCGAATGGGTTTTAACGGCTTCCATCAAGGCGGCGTAAATGTTTTTGCGTTCACGGGCGATGGTTTGCAAGTATTCAAGGCCTGGTTTACTGGACGTGGTCAGGCCCAAAGGCGCCGTTACGGAAAGCGGATTCCGTGCAAGTTGATAGCTGCGTACGTTTTCAATTTGCTGTTCTTTTTCGGGCTCGGTACTGCGAATTAATTCAATGGTCGTGGTGATTTCGCCGCTATGTTCTTTTGGCAGGAAAGTATTCACGCCGATCAATGGCAGGCTGCCGTCGTGTTTTTTATGTTCGTAGTACATCGACTCTTCCTGGATTTTTCCACGTTGATACATGGTGTCCATTGCACCCAGCACTCCGCCGCGTTCTGACAATGCTTCAAATTCCTTGTAAACCGCTTCTTCGACGATGTCGGTGAGTTTGTCCACGATGAAGCTACCTTGCCAAGGGTTTTCGCAGAAATTAAGTCCCAATTCTTTGGTGATAATCATTTGAATCGCCACTGCACGACGGACTGATTCTTCGGTCGGTGTGGTGATCGCTTCATCATAGGCATTGGTGTGCAGGCTATTGCAGTTATCAAACAAGGCATACAACGCTTGCAAGGTCGTGCGGATATCGTTGAATTGAATTTCCTGTGCGTGCAGCGAACGACCGGATGTTTGAATATGATATTTCATCATTTGGCTGCGAGCATCGGCGCCATAGCGCTCGCGCATGGCGCGGGCCCAAATACGACGAGCAACGCGGCCAATGACGGTATATTCCGGGTCCATGCCATTGCTGAAAAAGAAGCTCAGGTTCGGCGCAAAATCATCGACCTTCATGCCACGTGCCAGATAATACTCAACGATAGTGAAGCCATTGCTGAGCGTGAAAGCCAATTGCGAGATCGGATTCGCACCGGCTTCGGCAATGTGGTATCCGGAAATCGATACTGAATAGAAATTACGGACATTGTTATCAACAAAAAACTGTTGAATGTCGCCCATCATGCGCAGGGCAAATTCGGTACTGAAGATACAGGTGTTTTGCGCCTGATCTTCTTTGAGAATATCGGCCTGCACGGTGCCGCGCACAGTCGATAAAGTTTCGGCGCGAATACGTGTATAAGTTTCGGCATCAACCAGTTGGTCACCACTAATCCCCAACAAGGCCAAACCGAGCCCATCATTGGTAGGCGGCAGTTCGCCAAAATATTCAGGCTTCTTTTTGCCCTTAAAGAATTTCTTGATAGCTTCTTGTGTTTTAGTCCACCGAGCCGGATCAGCACGAAGATATTTTTCAATCTGCTGATCGACTGCCGTATTCATGAACATGGCGAGTATCATCGGTGCCGGGCCGTTGATGGTCATCGAAACTGAAGTCGTCGGTGCACACAAATCAAAACCGGAATACAGTTTTTTCATATCATCAAGCGTGGCAATGCTAACGCCGGAGTTGCCAATCTTGCCGAAAATATCCGGACGAATGGCCGGGTCTTCACCGTACAAAGTGACCGAATCAAACGCAGTCGATAAACGTGCCGCCGGTTGTCCGACGCTCAAATAATGAAAGCGACGATTAGTCCGCTCGGGCGTGCCTTCGCCGGCAAACATGCGGATCGGATCTTCACCGACCCGGCGATATGGATACACACCACCGGTATACGGATAAGCTCCCGGTAGGTTCTCCTTCATCAAGAAGGTGAGCAGCTCGCCCCAGCTTTTGTAGGTTGGCGCAGCGATTTTCGGAATTTTCTGATGCGAAAGTGAATCGCGATAATTTTCAACCTTAATCGATTTGCCACGCACCTGATATTCGGTGACCTTATCGGTGATTGATTTCAAACGCGATGGCCATTCCCGTAATAAATTAATTGCATCTGCACTCAGCGCCTTGACTGCATCGTTATAGCGTTGACGCAACGTCAGCAGGCTGCGATCAACAGTGGAGGCATGCTTGACCTCTGCTTCACCCAAACGCTTTTTTTCCCACTGGAACAGCGCCTTACGGCGATCGATACCGGTGCGGCGGTCTTCATCTGTGGTGGCTTGCTCACTCGTGCGCGCTAACATTTGCACATCATCGACATCGTAAAGATCAAGCATCTTTGGCAATTTTTCATCGCCAATATCATGCAAACTCTGCCAGTAAGATTGTGCTCGATCAGCAGCTTCAGACTGTTTCTCAATCGAACTATTGATGCCTCTGCCCTGCTCGGCAATTTCTGCAAGATAACGAGCGCGAGCACCCGGAATCAACACGGTTGCACGTGGTTCTTTTAATGAGGTGTCAAGCTGCGGATTGAAATCGCAGCGCAAGCCATTCGTAGGAGCGACAGAAGTCGCGGCCACGTTATTACTATCCAACTTTGCAAGCGTACGCGCTTCGGTTTCTTTTATCTGCTGGTTTGTTTTCTCGAGCGTTTCTTCCACTGTCGCGACTTCCGTCGCTCCTACGTTAGTAACAGCCAGACCCGGAATTTTTTCGCGCATCAGACGGCATAGATTCACAAACATCCAGGTCACACCCGGGTCATTGAACTGGCTCGCGATGGTCGGATACGCTGGCACATCTTCATCTTTCACAGTGAAAGCAACACGATTGCGTTTCCATTGCTTGCGAACATCGCGCAGCGCATCTTCAGCGCCGCGCTTGTCAAATTTATTTAGTACGACCAATTCGGCATAATCGAGCATATCGATTTTTTCGAGTTGCGAAGGCGCACCGAAATCGGATGTCATCACATAAACGGGGAAATCGACCAAATCGACAATCTCGGAATCCGATTGTCCGATACCGGCGGTTTCCACCATCACCAAATCAAAACCGAGACTACGCAAAAATGAAACGCAATCTTTCAAGACGATATTGGTCGCCACATGTTGACGGCGAGTGGCCATTGAACGCATGAATACGCGAGGTGATCGCAGCGAGTTCATGCGAATGCGATCGCCGAGTAATGCACCACCGGTTCTGCGACGGGTTGGATCGACTGAGATAACGGCGATTCGCATTTCCGGAAAACTTTGCAAAAAGCGGTTCATTAATTCGTCGGTGACCGATGATTTACCAGCACCGCCGGTGCCTGTTAAACCAACGACTGGCGTCTTGCCACTAGCGAGCGTCCATTGTTTACGCAGACTGCCAAGTTCGGTGTCGCTGATAACACCCTCTTCGATTGCCGATAGCATTTTGCCAATTGAAATTTCATCATCGATATCGATTTCGTTCGTACCACCCACCAGCAAACGATGCGCTTTAGTCCGATTGACCAAATCCTCAATCATCGCCACTAAGCCCATCTGCATGCCGTCATTTGGGTGATAAATTCTTTCAACGCCGTAATCTTGCAGTTCGCGAATTTCTTCTGGTGTAATCGTGCCGCCGCCACCGCCAAATACCCGAATATGCGAAGCACCTCGTTCTTTCAGCATATCGATCATGTATTTGAAATATTCAACATGACCGCCCTGGTAAGAACTTAGTGCAATGCCGTCGGCATCTTCTTGCAGCGCTGCCCGAACGACATCCTCAACACTTCGGTTATGACCGAGATGAATCACTTCCGCGCCTTGGGATTGAATCAAGCGGCGCATGATATTGATGGCGGCATCGTGGCCGTCGAACAAACTGGCTGCAGTCACGAAACGCAAAGGACCACGCTCGGTCTGAACAACAGCGGATGGCAAGGAGTTGGCGGGAGTACTCATACGACGTTTGCCTTCGGGAACGAACCGCTATTTTCCCACAAACTGGGGCGGCTGGCGTTAGTGCCTGTTTTGGGGCGACAATTCGGCCCATGAATCAAGTATTGGCAAGCATTGAACAGCAATGGCAAAAGGCGCGTGCATTACTCGCCGCAGGAAATACTGTGGCTGCCATTCCGTTTTTGGAAACCGCCGCTAGCGAGCTGCATCCCGCAGCCAGCTTCAATCTTGGCTGTTTGCACCTGTTTGCCTTGATCGAGGTGGCCGATAAAAAACGTGGCGCTGCGCTCATTCAACAAGCGGCCGATTCAGGCCATGGCGGTGCTTTTTATCAACTGGCCATGCTCGAGTTAAGCAAGCCGACGAAGGAGCCAAACTGGCAGTACGCAAACGAATGTTTGGCAAAAAGCGCCCAGCTCTCTCACCCGCCTGCCCTGCGTTCGCTGGCAATACATTGGTCCCGAAGTGCAGATAACACATTACTGCAACTGGGTACTTTGTGTCTGGAGCATGCAGCACGAGGTGGCGATATTATTAGCCTAGCTTTGTTGATGCATCGTTTATACGATGGCATTGGGTGCGAGAAAAATAATCTGCGAGCATCGGCAATCAATACTTTACTAGTGCAATCGTCCCTGTCGATGGATCCGCCCGCTACTCCAGTAAACCCGCGGTTAGCGCAATTAAACCGATTGGAAGAATTACCGGAACTACCATCGCCGGGACTGCAGAATGATCTATGGTCGGCAACACTTGAGATGATTAGCGACAGCCCCTGGATAAGTACTGCCGATAATGTGATCACGCAGGAAGAGAGTTATCTGATTCAATATACCGGTGGCCCGCACCTGAACCCTTCAGTCACTGCATCGCCAGACGGTGAGCGCCTGAAAATGCAATTGCGAACCAGTTTCGACATGGTGTATGAAGAAATGCTCGAAGACATCAGTGTGCTATTGATACAGCGACGAATGTCAGCCATTGTGAATTCCACTCCCGCCTATTCGGAATATTTACAATTATTGCGCTATCAAGATGGCCAGGAATATCGACCCCATCGCGATTACTTGCCAGCCAGTTTGATAAGGCCATTAGCAGAAGGCGGAGCAGGCCAGCGCGAAAGCACCGTTATTATTTATTTGAATGACGTTGAAAATGGCGGCGAAACCGAGTTTATTGAATTAGGCAAAAAAATCGCCCCAAAATTGGGCCGTGTGTTGGCATTCAAGAATTTGCATGCCGACGGCTCACCCGACACGGGCACCTTGCATGCCGGTTTACCGGTTAATTCAGGTACTAAATGGATTGCCACGATGTGGATACATCAAGGCGTATTTCGCACGTAGGGCGCTGCTTTCAGCGCTTAAAATTATTCGCAAGCCTCTGGGGCGCAGCAAGCAGACGCCCCTACGTTATCGTTACGAATAATTTCAACAGAAGGTGGGCAATGCCCACACACCGTTATTTCGTTTCAATATCGCGATGCATGGGTGCCAGTTTCGCCAATAATTTATTTTGTGCACGAAACGGTATGCCTTGCTTATTCATGGCCCACTGCAGGTCTTCCACGAGTGCATTGAAATTGGCGCGATCAATCCCGAGCGTCGCATGTGATGACTTCATATCACGGCCGCTGTAGCTACATTGTCCGCCTAAAATGACACAAAACTGTTCGACCAGATGTTTTTTGACGCGAACCTGATCGGTGTTTTCAAAAAATGGTCGCATACGAGGGTCGGCCAGCATTCTATCCATGAAAACGTCCATTAATTTAACCAACCCGGCTTCTTCGCCAAACTGTTTGTATATCGGAAGCAATTCCGGGAAGGCAGGCGCGGTTGAGGCCATATCGACTGCTGGTGCGGCAGCTTTGTCCTCGGCAGCGTCTGCTTCATCTGCCGGAATTTCCTCCTCCTGAGCAATTTCATCGTCTTGCACGGCAGGGGCGCTGGCTGCCTGAGCGTAAAGCGATGAGGGCTGTGTGCCGAGGAGCAAAAATGAAACCAGACTTAAATATTTGAAAGTGTTATTCATGATAATTCCTTAAAAGCCCACTTGGACGCTGGCATAAACGCCGCGTTGATTGTCTTTGATAACGATATTGCCCAAGTCGGCGTAGGCGACTGTAAAGGACACATGCTTGTTGGGGGCGAAAGCCACAAAAGCATCGAACCAATTGTCTTCGCTGGCAATGCCAAGGTTATCGGGCTTCATACGATATTCCAGACCGACGGCCCATTTTTGGCTTAGCAAATAAGCCGCGGAGACTTCCAGCTGTGGTTTGTAGCTATCATTTTTATCGCCACCGAATCCAAGAATGCCGATTTGGTTAGCTTTGGTGAAACGAACAGTGCCGTTGATTAACAAACCATCAGCCAAAAATAATTTGGTCGCCGTGACATAAAAATCGGTGCCGGAGTCGTCTTTAGCGCCAATAAACGCCAATACACCGGCCTGATTATTTTCCTTGTGTTGCACGCCAACAGATATTTGCGGCATGGCACTATCGGAATTCACCACCAAGTCACCGGCTAGCCGGACTTTTACGCCGATAATATTTTGCTTGAAAGTAAAACCGTCACCCAAGCCCAATAGGCCACCGACTTGATCGGTATTGAAGCGCTGCTGGGCGAAACTAAGTTCTACTCGATTATAAAAACCGACCATGACACCCGCACCATCGAGATGGTAAGCGCCGGTATTGACTCGCGTATAAAAAGCATTGGCGCCGATTTCGTCATCCGTGCCATAGCCACCGATCACGGCCCAGGGTGTTAAGCCACCGCCGGCAGAACCTTCTAATTGCGTGACGCCGCCAGTAAGCAATAATTTACCACTGGTAGCAAAACTATTAGCTTGTTGATCGGCCGCATGTGCATTGGCAGCCATGCTGGCTACTAGCAGACACAAGAGCTTACGCTTAATCTTTTTAGCTGACATGATTCTTCCTGAATTGTGCCTTGTTTAATTTTCTTTAGGTTTAATTTTTCTTGAGCTTTTCTGTCGGCATGCTAGCTGTTTTATCTGGTACCACAGGCGCGTTGTTTTTAGGTGCTATTTTGATTAAACGCCAAACCCCTGCTACGCCATCACCACCGGCATCACCGCGTTTGATATCCGATACCCAGCGATACAAGGGTTTGCCTTTGAAAGCCCATTGAAGTTTTCCATCATCTTTACGGGTAAAGATCGTGAATGAACCTTTTGGCTTGGCTTCCGGGTCCGCATACATCGGTGGCCATAACAAGCGGCATTGTGCAAAGCAATCACTTTGATTGGCGATTTTGTCGCCATCGTAGGTATAAACACCACGACCTTTGATTTCAACAAGAATATCGCCACGCTGCCTAAACGGTGGATCATCTTTATTTGGCGTTGCCGCAAAAGCCGAACTTGCAAGTAAGAACAAACTCGCGCTGATAATTAAAAATCTTGACATCTCCCTTCCCCAATCGACCACGCGAAAATTCGCGTCGTAGAGATATACGCGGGGAGTAACGTCAACGGATGCAATTTTTAAAACGCAGTTGTGAAACCTGTGTGAACAACGGCTAAAACCAATGCTTAAAGCATCATGGCCTTGTCAAGAATTTCGCCGCGAATGAGAAACAAGGCACCCCTGGGCGCAATAAAATGATCATGCGGCGTGCCCACCGGCGACAATAAATAATCACCGGAAAAATATTCGGTACCGGCATGCACAACAGAACCTTCAAGCACGAGGCACTCTTCGTTTTGACTATGTTGATGCTTGGGGACGCTGGCTCCGGGCTGCAGGCGCCAGAGTGTCGTTTGGCTGCGCTCGTTTAAATCTTCACGTAAAGTTTTGATACTCACGCCGGGAAAAATATCTCGCCATTGGCCTTCGTTTTGACGCGTGACCTGCATGCGCGGCATTGCAGCGCGCTGCATGATAGTTGCCAACATTCGCTGACCAACAGAATGCTCTGGCGCAAGTTCAGGTATCAAGCCGGCATTGGCCGCCAGCAAAATATCGAGGCAATTATCATTTTTCGTATTCATTTTTTTCCTGTACCACCAAAACATCACGGAGTGCCGCCAAACCACGACGGCAATGCGATTTAACGGTGCCCAAAGGCAGATTCAAGGCATCGGCAATCGCTTGGTGACTCAAATCATCGGTGTAGGCTAAACGCAAAACCCGCTGCTGAATGTCACTCAATCCTTGCAAGGCTTTTTGTATGGCTTTAGCACTCGACCAAGCATCGGCAATTTGTTCGGCGTTCAACCCTTCAAACTCCATATACGCTTCGTCTGGGTGCTCTGGATGCAAAGCCTGATGTGCTGATTCACGTTTGATTTTACGAAGCCGGTCCACCGCCCGACTCCAAGCCAGTGTATTCATCCAGGCCATTACCGAACCCCGCTCGGACTGGAAGCTAGCTGCCTTGTCCCAGACCTGTAAATAAACGTCACTGATGACTTCTTCAGCATCCGCTGCGTGTCTCAGCACGCGCATTACCACAGCATAGACTCGCGATACCGTGCATTCGTAAAGTTCTGCCAAGGCTTTGCTGTCATGTCTGGCGATACGATAAACCAGCTCGCACTCGTTCGCTGCGATGTTTTCCGAGTCTGGTGTTAGGAGCATTGATTGCATGGCTATAAAGATACCGCATACCGCAAGGCAAAAAAAAAGGCGGCCGGTGAAGGCCGCCTAACGTCCCTGCTCTAGGGTTGGAGCCGATGGTTTCCCGGGGAGAGATAAACCATCAGGCACTTATAAGAACGCAGCGAAGGCAAGAAAGAGGACAGATAACATCGAAAAAAACTTTGCAATATCAAAAAGCCGCATAAGACAAGACTGTCCCGACCACAGCTTTGGATTACACTAGCCGCGCAGCAGCCGGGTGGCTCGCTGATTTGAATTCATCAAACCCTTTACTTACAAACACTTGCGGACAGGCTATTGATTTCGCAGCGACCCCGTTACTTGCGCAAATCAGAATTCCATCCGCCCGGAGCTTGCCATGATTTTTGAAACCCTCGCCCAAACTGGTCACGAAGAAGTGGTGTTCTGCCACAATAAAGACGCCGGTTTGAAGGCGATTATCGCTATTCACAACTCGGTACTCGGCCCAGCTCTAGGCGGCTTGCGTATGTGGCCATACGCTACCGAGCAAGACGCATTAAATGATGTGCTGCGCTTAAGTCGCGGAATGACTTATAAAGCGGCCGTGTCGGGTTTGAATTTAGGTGGTGGTAAAGCGGTCATTATTGGTGACCCGGGCAAGGATAAATCCGAAGCACTGTTCCGCGCTTTCGGTCGTTTCGTCAATTCATTGAATGGCCGTTACATCACCGCAGAAGATGTGGGTATTGACGTCAACGATATGGAATATGTCTTCCGCGAAACCGAGTTTGTTACCGGCGTGCATCAAGTCCATGGCGGCTCAGGTGACCCCTCGCCATTTACCGCGTATGGCACCTTGCAAGGCCTGATGGCTTCACTGCAAGTTAAATATGGCAATGAAGATGTAGGTAAATACAGTTACGCCGTGCAAGGCGTTGGCCATGTAGGCATGGAGTTCGTGAAATTATTACGCGAACGTGGCGCCAAAGTATTTGTCACCGATATCAATAAAGAATTGGTCCAACGCGCGGTCGATGACCACGGTGCCGAAGCGGTTGCTCCCGACCAAATTTACGATGTGGACATGGACGTCTATTCGCCCTGCGCTCTAGGCGGTACGGTCAATGCCAACACCTTGCCACGCTTGAAATGCAAAGTTATTTGCGGTGCTGCCAATAACCAATTAGCTACCGACGAAATTGGCGATGAAGTCATGCGCAAAGGTATTCTCTACGCACCAGACTATGCCGTCAACGCCGGTGGCTTGATGAATGTCTCGCTGGAAATTGATGGCTACAATCGCGAACGCGCCATGCGTATGCTGCGTACCATTTATTTCAACCTCGGCCGCATTTTTGAAATTAGTGCCCGTGACAATATCCCGACCTATAAAGCGGCAGACCGTATGGCCGAAGAACGCATCAGTTCGATCGGAAAATTGCGTTTGCCACATCTGGGTCTGTCGGCACCGCGCTTTCAGGGGCGTCGCGGCAATTAAATGAAACCGTTAGTGGAAGGCGTAAAAACGCTTTTCGCAATTCACTACCAACCGCAAAAGATCAACTACCATTCCAATATTTCAGGACTCAAGCTTGGACATCGATAACCCCTACTCGGCACCGACAGCCAGGATTGACGACAAGGCAACTGCTACTCTGGATATGGAAAGCATTCGTCAGGACAATATCCGCCACGAAGTACAAATCAAATCCATTGGCAGTTTATACGCACTTGCCGGGATAATATTCGGCGCAATCACTGTCATCATGCTGTTTACTTTTTTTGTCGGCGGCAACCCAACACCAAACGAATACGGCCCGATGTTGGCGGTGATGCTGGTGATTTACGCTGCACTCAGCGCCGGAATGTTTGCGATGGCTTATGGCTATCGCAAGCTTTTGCCCTGGGTCAAAATCCCAGGAACCCTGCTTTCTGCCATCGGACTGCTTGGAATCCCGGTAGGCACGTTGATCAATGCTTATATTCTTTATTTGATCTGGTGCAAGCAGGGCAAGATTATTCTGGCTGATGGGTATCAAGACATTATCCGTGCAACACCACACATCAAATACAAGCGTACGCTGGGTGACAAAATCGCATTGGGTATCGTTATTGCCGTTCTACTCGGCGGTGCCGTCCTTTTACTGGCTTCCACTTTCAAATGATCGGTATTCATAAGGTTCAACAGCCGTTTTTCCACGCTACAAGCAGACTATCCTGAAGAAATTAACCATGCGCCCTTTTTCACTCGGTGAAGACATTGATGCTCTACGCGATACCGTTCGCAAGTTTGCCGATAGCGAAATATCACCGCGTGCGGCAGCGATTGACCACGAAAATTTTTTTCCACAGGACTTGTGGCCAAAATTAGGCGAGATGGGTTTACTCGGTATTGCTATCCCGTGTGAATACGGTGGTTCGGAAATGTCGTTTCTGGCACATCTGGTGGCGATGGAAGAAATTTCCCGGGCATCCGGTTCGGTGGGCTTGAGTTATGTCGCCCATTCCAATTTATGCGTGCAAAATCTTTATCACAACGCCAACGAAAGCCAGCGACAAAAATATTTGCCGAAACTTTGCAGCGGTGAACATAAAGGCGCACTCGCAATGAGTGAGCCCGGTGCTGGCTCGGACGTGGTGGGTTCGATGGCTTGCCGCGCCGAAAAACACGGCAATGTCTGGATCGCAAATGGCAATAAAATGTGGATCACCAATGGGCCTGAAGCCGATGTGCTGGTGGTCTATATGCGTACCGCCGGAAAAGAAGCGGGCTCACGATGCATGACGGCGTTTATCGTGGAAAAAGGCTTTAAAGGTTTTTCAACCGCGCAAAAACTCGACAAATTGGGCATGCGTGGGTCCAATACCTGCGAGTTGGTATTTGAAGACTGCGAAATCCCCGAAGAAAATATTCTGGGTGAAGTTAATCAGGGCGTGAAGGTACTGATGAATGGCTTGAACACCGAGCGCTTGGTGATTTCCGGTGGCCCCTTGGGCCTGATGCAAGCGGCACTCGATATTGCCCTGCCCTATGTTCGCGAACGCAAACAGTTTGATGTGGCGATTGGCACCTTCGGCTTAATGCAGGGCAAAATTGCCGACATGTACACCGCATTGCAAAGCTCGCGTGCGTTTGCCTATCAAGTGGCCCGTGATTTTGATGCCGGCCACAATTCCCGTATTGATGCGGCATCGTGTCTGCTACATTGCTCCGATGCTGCCGTGCAGGTTGCTCTTGAGGCCATTCAATGTCTGGGCGGCAACGGCTATATTAACGAATATGACACCGGTCGTTTGCTACGTGATGCCAAGCTTTATTCGATTGGCGCGGGCACCAATGAAATTCGCCGCATGTTAATAGGCCGTGAATTATTTGAAGGCCGAAGCTAGTCGCACTTTGTCACATATTCGCGCTTCCATATTTCTCTGATTTAGTTAGACTGGGGTTGTCAACGCGTCGTTGATATCCTCAGGGGGCTGTATGGATTTTCTGGCTGAAGCTGGCGCGCATACTGAGAAGCCTTGGAAGCTACTCTTGGTCGATGACGAGCCGGAAATTCACGAAGTCACTCGTCTGGTTCTTAATAATTTCCGCTTCGAGGGCAAGCCCCTTCAGTTTTTATCGGCCTATACGATTGATGAAGCCAAGCAATTGCTGCAAGCCCATGAGGATATCGCTGCCACCTTATTGGATGTTGTGATGGACACCGAGTCTTCCGGCCTAGATCTGGTGAAATACATACGTGAGGATTTAAACAACCATCAGATTCGTATTGTCTTGCGCACAGGCCAGCCCGGCCAAGCACCCGAGCAAGAAGTTATCAGCAATTACGACATCAATGATTACAAAGAAAAAACCGAACTAACCGCGCAAAAACTCTCGACCGTCATGTTTGCTTCCCTGCGCGCGTATCGCGACATTATGACGATAGAAGCGAACAAGCGCGGCTTGGAAAGAGTTATCGCCGCTTCTGCACACATTTTTTCACATGAAAAATCGGCCGAATTCGCATCAGCGGTTCTGTCGCAATTAACTGCCTTGGTCGGCATGGAGCACGGCGCGCTTTATTGCAAAGTGCGAAATACCAATGCCGATGATCCTGAGGCATTAATGGTGTCGGCCGCGACGGGCGACTATGCAAAATACATCAATCATCGTGCCGACGAGGGCCTGCCAGCCCATATTTTTGAGACACTAAAATCAGCCTGCGAGAAAAAACAGCATCTTTTTCAAAGTGATCATTACGTGCTGCACTTTACTGACACCCTACATGGAGAAAGTTTGCTATACGTCGGTGAAACCTGGGATTTATCTGAGCTCGATTACAAATTAGTGGAGGTGTTTTGCACCAATGTCTCCATTGGGTTTGAAAACCTGCACCTGAATCAGGAGTTGGTCGAAGCACAAATGGAAATGATATGTGTATTGGCAGGTGCTGCAGAATCGCGTTCACAGGAAACTGCTGCACACGTACGAAGAGTGGGGGTACTGGCAGAATTGTTGGGCCGCCATTCCGGCATGAGTGCACTGGAGGCCGAGAATCTGCGCCATGCAGCACCTTTGCACGACATAGGGAAAATTGGCATCCCGGATGCCATTTTAAACAAGCCGGGCAGCCACACGCCTGATGAAACCGAAGTAATGCGTACTCATGCCGCCATCGGCCATCAGATGTTATCGCAATCCAAGCGTGGCATCTTTATCATGGCAGCAGAAGTTGCCATGACTCATCATGAAAACTGGGACGGCAGTGGTTACCCAGTCGGGATGAAAGGTGAAGAAATTCCATTGCCCGGCCGTATTACCATGCTTGCCGATGTGTTTGATGCACTTGGCAGTCAGCGTTGCTATAAAGAGCCTTGGCCTAGCGATAGAATAAAAGACTTCATACGTGAGCAAAGTGGTATTAAGTTCGACCCCATGCTAGTCGATTTATTATTTACCCATTGGGACGAGGCAGAACTCATCCGTGCGCAGTTACCAGACTAAGTTTTTTTTCCATGAATGGGGATACGGACATAAAAACTGCTGCCCTTGCCCACTTCACTTTCGCAACTGATGCTTCCGCCCAATAACTGGGTCGCCAAATTCCAGGCTATGTGCAGCCCGAGACCCGAACCACCTTGTCCACGCCGCGTGGTGAAAAATGGGTCGAATACTTTGCGGCGAATATCTTCAGGCATGCCGCGGCCATCATCGCGAAATTCAATCAAGGCAGTCTCGCGATCCAGCGTAATTAAAATATCAATCTTGCCCTTTTCTTTTTTCGGAAAGGCATGCAATAAAGCATTCATCACCAGGTTCACTAATATTTGATAAATCGCGCCGGGGTAGGTTTCAAACTCCAGCACTTCGGAGCAATACACATGCACTTCATGCGGCGTTTTCTTTATCGCCGGCTTCAGCGAAACCAATACTTCCTCAACATAGGAATGCAGATTAATAACGCGAGTTTCTTCGCTAGATTGATCGACAGCCACTTGTTTGAAACTTTTCACCAGTTTGTCGGCACGATGAAGATTTCTCAGAATTAATTGACTGCTTTCAGTGGCATTACGACTGAACCTATTCAAGTCTTCTTTAGATAAAGTATTTTCCTGTACGGATTTTTCCAGTCGTTTGACTTCTGCATCGAGAAAAGATGCTGCAGTAACACCAATTCCCAAGGGCGTGTTGATTTCGTGGGCTACTCCTGCCACCAAGCCGCCCAAGGCTGCCAATTTTTCAGACTCCACCAATTGCTGTTGGGTCTGGGTCAACTGATCTATGGTTGCATGCAGATCTTCATTGAGCTTACTCAGCGCGTTGGTCCTTTGCACTACACGTTGTTCTAGTTGGGCATTGATTTCAGCCAAGGCAATTTCATGTTGTTTAAGTTCGGTGATATCCCCAGTGGTTCCAACCATGCGTATTGCCTTGCCTTTGGCATCGCGCTCGACAACGCGCCCGCGCATGCGGATCCAACGCCAGCCGCCTGCGGTGGACTCACTACGGCAGGTGGCATCGAAAGCTTCTGTCAGGCCTTTCAAATGCATGCGCATGGACTCTTGAAAGGTGGCCACATCATCTGGATGAACATATTGATAAAGTCCACCGGCATTCTGGGTATATTCGCCAGTGGAGCCTTTTAGTACGAGCACTGGATTACTGCGGTGAATGGAGTTGTTTTGAATATCCAAATCCCACAATTCATCACCCGTGCCCCAAAGCATGAGCTTCAGGCGTTGCTCGCTTTCGCGGATATTGGCTTGCGCACGCTCACGTTCGCGAAGCCGTAAACTTATACTCCAGACCAATACGCCAACAAGACCGATGGCCAGCAAAAAATAAGCCGACTTTGCCCACCATGTTGCCCACCACGGTGGCGGAAGATGGATTGGCATTTGAAATACCTTGCCCCATTGCCCATCGGGGTTTCTGGCTTTGACTTCAAATTGGTAATCACCCGGCGCCAGATTATTGAATGAAGCCAAACGCCGCAGGGAATCGGTTTCAAACCAATCCTCATGCACCCCAAGCATGCGGTAGGCGTAACGCAATGCATGCGGATCGGTATAACTAAGCGCCGAAAATTCAACATTGATATCGTCCGCCAGCGCTTCCAACTGAAGTCTGCCACCTTTTACATTTCTGCTAAAAATAAATGGTGTTGCACCAATATTTCGTTCGCCACTTTTTAATACCCGAATAGCAGTTAATTCACTACGGTTGGGTGCCGGTTGCGACTCGACATCAAGCGGATCGAAAACGGTAACGCCACGCAAACCACCAAACAAAATACGGCCATCACGGGATTTTCCGTATGAACCTACAAAATAACCCATGCCTTGTGCGCCATCGTGCGAGCCGAAATTTTCTATTTGATGGTTCATTGGATTAATACGCGACAAACCGGCCGTGGTGCTGGCCCAAATATCGCCTTGCTTGTCTTCGACCGTGCCTCCAATCGCATTGGCTGACAAGCCATTTTTTGTACTATAAAGCGTGAAGCTGATATCACCACCTGGACTGAAATCCAATCGATTCAAACCACCGCCTTGGGTACCTACCCACAAGCGATGGCGACTGTCTTCCATTATGGAGGTTACAGTGTCATGGCTCATGGCATTTACTTTTCCAGGCTCACCACGGAAGCGTTGCATCACACCAGTCTGACGATCTAATTTAACCAAACCACCGGGTCTCAAACCAAACCAGAACTGGCCACGTGAATCTTCAAAAATTGTGTTTACGATTTCGTTACTTGCATATCTTTTATCGGGGTTGTTATCGGGTACTGGATAGCGTTCAAAATCAGTGCACGATTCACAGCGTGATGCCAAACCACCACCTGCCGTGCCGATCCACAGAGTGCCTTTAGAATCGACATACAGTCGCTGAATGCCGTTGTAGGGTATTGAATGTGGCTTGTCTTTTTCTTTACGAAAAATTTCGAATGATTTTCCATCCGGATTTAATTTTGCCAGACCGGAACCGGTAGCAACCCAAATATTATTTTTTCGATCACGCACAATATTTTGTACCGCACCAGCAGGCAAACTATCGGGCTTTTCAGGGTCATTGACATAACGCGCCAATATGCCTTTGCTTAAATCGTAATGAATCAAACCGCCACCTTCTAACACGCCAAACCATACGCTGGAGTCTCTATCGACAAATAAGCCCGGTACGGCAGAAGCTGGCAAGGAGTTCGCATTGCCGACTTGCGAAGTGATTTCCTGAAAGGTTTCAGTACGCGGAATAAACAAACTCACGCCATTGAGCCAGGTACCGATCCACATCAGTCCATCACGATCTTCCATTAACGATTGAATGCGACTAGAAGCTAGGCTGCCGCCCAAGCCCTGGTTGTAACGCCAAGTTTTAATGGCTGCTTTTGGCGAATCAATACGCGACAAACCGTCAAACGTGGCGACCCACAAACGGCCACTCCTATCAAATTTCAAATCACGAACATTATTGTCACCCAGTCCATCACTGCGTTTTATGTGTTGAAGTAATTGACCATCGGCGGTGAAGTGGTACAGGCCATCTTCGAGCGTGGCGACCCAGATTTCTTTGCCATCGGGACTTCTGGCAATAGCTTCAATTTCAGTTGTGACAGGTGACCTTGCAGGCCAAGCTTGCAGGCTTGCCTGCTCGTTCTCGAGAAAATAAATGCCATTGCGCGAACCGATTAACAAGCCCTGGCGATAGTCCATCATCGACTTTACCCGTCCGACCGAATCAAAGCTCACGGATTGAACATTCTGAAAAGCCATCTGCTTTTCATCCAACCATTGCAAACTACCGGCATTGGTCGCGACCCAGAATCGCTTTTTGTTGTCTAGTTTTAATGTGCTAATGCCGTTATCGGCAAGGTCACCAAATTTTCCACCAGCCTGGAATCGTTTGAAGTCGTTACTGGCGACATTGTAAAGCGCTAGCCCGCCCGACTGGGTCCCCACCCAAAACCCTTCGGTATTGGCAGGCTCAATGGCAATAATATGGTTGTCACCGGGGGTATTTTTTTTTGCCGGGTCATTGCGATACACACGGAATTCATAACCATCGAAACGATTTAGACCGTCTTGTGTACCCAGCCAAACAAAACCCTGCCGGTCTTGATACAAATCACGAATGGTCGTTTGCGACAATCCATCATCAACACCGTAACGTTGAAAGCGCACGCCGTTGTTTTCTTGCGCGCGCATTGACGGCACGAGCATCAACAATGCCGATAACGCCACCACAACACGTGCAAGACGCATAGATCCCCCCTGTTGACTCAGGCTAACCAGCTTTGGCGCCGGACACAAGCAGAACGCAATGATTTCCTCTGATGCTGTCGCGGGCGCATAATGTGCGTCGCGCAAAGCGCTCGCTAATAATTATTCTTGTTTGGAGTCTGCCATGTCTGTCGTTATCGTCGGTGCAAAACGCACCGCACTAGGTGCATTGTTGGGTCAATTTACTGGCGTTCCGGCTCCGGTCCTGGGCGCAACGGCAATGAAAGCCGCGCTGGAACAGTCAGGCGTTGCAGCTGACGATGTGTCGGAAGTGATCATGGGCTGCGTGCTGCCTGCCGGTTTGGGTCAAGCCCCTGCACGACAAGCTGCCATTGCGGCCGGCATTCCGCTGGCTGCCGGAGCCACCACCATCAATAAAGTTTGCGGCTCGGGCATGAAAGCGGTGATGTTAGCTCATGACTTGATCCTTGCCGGTTCAGCCGAAGTGGTTGTTGCGGGTGGCATGGAAAGCATGACTAACGCCCCGCATCTGTTGAACGGCTCACGTACCGGCATCCGTTTTGGTAGCGCCGAAATGCTTGACCATATGGCCTGGGATGGTCTGACCAATCCTTATGACAAACAGCCGATGGGCGGCTTTGGCGAGCTTTGCGCTGATAAATATAATTTCACCCGTGAAGAACAGGATGCTTTCGCTGCCGAATCGGTTCGCCGGGCGCTTGCTGCACAAGCTGACGGTTCGTTCAAAGATGAAATTGCTGCCGTTACTGTCGCCACCCGCAAGGGCGAAGCAGTATTCGATACTGACGAACAGCCCGGCAAATGCGACATCAGTAAAATCCCAAGCCTGAAACCGGCTTTCAAGAAAGACGGCACGATCACAGCGGCTAGTTCGTCGAGCATCAATGACGGCGCTGCTGCCCTAGTTTTAATCGACGAAAGTCAGGCCCTTGCCAAAGGTTTGAAGCCATTGGCCAAGATCATTGCCCACAGCACCCATTCACAAGCGCCGGAATGGTTCACGACCGCGCCGGTCGCGGCGATCGAGAAGCTACTCAAGAAGGCAGGCTGGACAGTAGCCGAAGTGGATTTATTTGAAGTCAACGAAGCCTTTGCGACCGTTGCTATGGCACCCATGCGCGAGCTGGGCATTGCTCATTCTAAACTCAACATAAACGGCGGAGCCTGCGCTTTAGGTCATCCGATTGGTGCCAGCGGCGCTCGTTTAATCGTCACTTTGATTCACGCATTGCGCAAAACCGGCGGAACGCGTGGTGTAGCAGCACTTTGCATCGGCGGCGGCGAAGCAACCGCCATCGCAATCGAGCTTTTATAAAAGCGACGGACCTGCTTAAAGCCCAGCTACAAGGGCTTTTTCTATAAATCACTTGACTACTGCAAAGATAATGTCATCATATGCGGACGTGCGCCGTATGCGCACGTTTTGTTATTAACAATATTGTTTAACGTCTAGACGAGGAAACACCCATGTCCCTGAATAAAGCCCTGCTCGCATTGGCCCTGGCCGCTGCACTGACCGCCTGCACAAAAACCGACGAAGCTGCTACTGACGCTGCTGCCACCGACGCTGCTGCAACCGTTGACGCTGCTGCAACTGACGCTGCTGCAACTGTTGACGCTGCTGCTACCGACGCTGCTGCAACTGTTGACGCTGCTGCTACCGACGCTGCTGCAACTGTTGACGCTGCTGCAACTGATGCTGCTGCTGCCGTTGAAGGCGCCGCTGCTGATGCTAAAGACGCAATGGCACCTGCTGCTGACGCAGCTCCTGCTGCTGAAGGCGAAAAGAAGTAATAACTTCTTTACCCTGAGTCACAAAAAACCGCTGGTGAAAACCGGCGGTTTTTTTTCGCCTTTTTTTTTGCAATGCCTTTGTACTAGGCCGAACTACCTATAACGATTAAACTTAAGTCCCCTTGCAATGGGCTCGTGCAATGCCAGTTATCAAGTCACTGATTGAACCAAAATCACCCGAGTTTCAGGAAAACCATGCCTATCTGTCATCTCAGGTAAGTGCCTTTGAAGAACAGCAACACCGCATCGCACTTGGCGGCGGTGAAAAAGCCCGAACCAAACATACGGAACGCGGAAAACTGCTGCCGCGCGACCGCATTACCGCCCTGCTCGATCCCGGATCGCCGTTTCTGGAATTGTCATCGCTCGCTGCTCACGGCATGTTTGATGACCAAGCGCCCTGCGCCGGCATCATTACCGGCATTGGCCGCATACATGGCAGTGAAGTCATGGTTGTCGCCAACGACGCCACGGTAAAAGGCGGCACCTATTTTCCCATGACCGTCAAAAAACATTTACGCGCGCAAGAAATTGCATTTGAAAATCGTTTGCCCTGCATTTACTTGGTGGATTCAGGCGGAGCATTTCTGCCAATGCAAGACGAAGTCTTTCCCGACAAAGAACACTTCGGCCGTATTTTTTATAATCAGGCGCGATTGTCAGCTGAAAATATTCCACAGATAGCCGTGGTGATGGGTTCCTGTACTGCGGGCGGCGCCTACGTTCCTGCGATGTGCGATGAAAGCATTATCGTCAAAGAACAAGGCACCATTTTTCTTGGCGGCCCGCCACTGGTGAAGGCGGCAACGGGTGAAGTCGTTGATGCTGAAACCCTCGGCGGTGCCGATGTTCATACCAGCATTTCAGGGGTTGCCGATCATTTCGCCGAAAACGATGCGCACGCACTCGAGATCGCACGGAATATTGTTTTCAATCTCAATCGCAAAAAAACTATTGGTCTTGCGTTGCAAACACCACAAGAACCTTTGTATCCGAGCAGCGAGTTGTATGGCTTGATTCCGAAAGACACCCGCAAACCTTTCGATATTCGCGAAGTAATTGCCCGCCTCGTTGATGGCTCCGTATTTCAGGAATTCAAAGCCCGTTATGGCAAAACACTGGTCTGCGGCTTCGCCCATATTCACGGCTATCCAGTCGGCATTATTGCCAACAACGGAATTTTATTTTCCGAAAGCGCCTTGAAAGGCGCGCATTTCATTGAGCTGTGTAACCAACGCGATATTCCACTCGTTTTTTTGCAAAACATTACCGGCTTTATGGTCGGCAAAAAATACGAGCACGCCGGCATCGCCAAAGACGGCGCCAAAATGGTGACTGCGGTTGCATGTTCGCACGTACCGAAATTCACCGTCGTTATCGGCGGCAGCTTCGGCGCTGGTAACTATGCCATGTGTGGCCGCTCCTACGGCGCACGTTTTTTATGGATGTGGCCAAACGCCCGCATTAGCGTGATGGGTGGCGAACAAGCGGCCTCGGTATTAGCTACCGTCAAACGCGACGGCATTGAAGCCTCCGGTAAAACCTGGAGCGCCGAAGAAGAAGAAACTTTCAAGGCCCCGATTCGCGATCAATACGAACGGCAGGGCCATCCCTACTATGCCTCCGCCCGCTTATGGGATGACGGCATTATCGACCCGGCCGATACCCGTCGCGTGCTCGGCCTGGCCATTTCAGCATCATTGAATGCACCGATCGTGAAATCGCGATTTGGTGTTTTTAGAATGTAGGGTCGCCAAGCTTTAATAATTTTTATACCCTGCGACCTTATGATCATGCATGCCAAGGCCCAAAAAAAGCCCCGCAATGCGGGGCTTTCTCTTGGGGTTTATTTTTTGCGTGCCGAGAACATTGCCGCATGTTCTGTGTAGGAAAATTCCTAACTCGCTGTCAGGCGATTTGGATTAGGTGGGTGTCCCGAAGTTTCGCGGTCCCGAAGTTTCGTCCGCGAACCCGCTGCCTTGACATGACCGGAGTGAATGAAAAGGAGCGTTACTGAGTTAGTAAAAAGCACCATCAAAGACAAAATAAAAAGAACCTCTTGTCAGCGAGGGGGCGTCCATATATGTCTAGGATTCTCAGGATTTTCGACCACTTTCAAGCTGGTTTTCTAAGTCACTTCACACATACATCTAAAACACATCCGCGCAACCAACGGTGCGCCGCATCGCCATCCATGCGCGGATGCCAAAGCATCGACACCGTAAACTCCGGTGTCGCCACCGGAAGTTTAAAAAGATGCATTCCCTTACGCAGATTTTCTGTGTGGCGTTCAGGAACTGTAGCAATCAAATCAGAAGCACGGGCCAGAAACAATGCGGAGGAAAACCCGGAAACAATCGTGCTGATTTCCCTCGCCAAACCTAGGGTTTCCAGCGCTTCATCCACGGGGCTTTTTTCATGAGACTTTCGTGAAACAAGAATATGCCTGCCAGAGGCAAAACGCGCCTGCGTAATTCTGCCCTTGCTCAATACGTGCCCCATTTTCACAACGCCCACCAATCGATCTCGAAACAAGGCACGTGTGCGAACTTCCGGCCCTGTCGTTTCATCGACCACACCGGTTTCAAGATCGACGCTTCCCTCACGCAGTGCCGCACTGCTCTTATCTGTTTTCTGCACAAAGCAAATCACGACACCGGGCGCTTGATCATGAATGCGAGCAATGAGCTTCGGCCCGAAGTTTTCCACGAAACCATCGCTGGTTCGCAAGGTGAATGTGCGAACAAGTTGTTTGAGTTTCAGCATCTGCGCAGGACGCAAAACCGATTGCGTTTCCTGCACGAGCCTTGTAACTTGCTCGCGGATTTCCAGTGCTCGTGGTGTAGTTACTAGGCCACGCCCCGCCCTGACCAATAGCGGATCACCCATCGTCTCGCGCAACCGCGCCAGGGCCCGGCTCATCGCCGAAGGGCTCAAGCGCAAGCGTTTGGCGGCACGGGCAACACTGCCTTCCGCGAGCAACACATCCAGCGTAATCAGCAAATTCAGATCGGGCATCGACATGCATAAAAGCTAACACGTATTGACTGCTATATGGCGTCAAACGCACTTATAAAATGCAAATGTTGCGTCTTCCGCCACACTTCAAACAGGACTAGCCTGTCTATAGCCACCACGGAAGTCGGGAAATGCAATCAATAACAAAGCGCGACATGACAGCAACCTATGCAAACAAAGATTGGACAGCATCGATCAAATGGGCACTGGTCTGCCTGTCCTTATCCATGTTGCTATCCTCGCTGGGCACCAGTATTGCCAATGTCGGCCTACCGATATTGGGCGAGGCATTCCATGCGAGCTTTCAGCAAATCCAGTGGGTTGTGCTCGCCTATCTACTTGCCATTACCACGCTGATCGTCGGCGTCGGACATCTAGGAGATGCCATTGGCCGTAGGCGTTTGATGCTCATTGGCATCTTTCTTTTTACTGCGGCTTCGGTTCTCTGCGGCTTTGCATCGTCACTCTGGTTGCTAATTGCCGCACGTGCAGTGCAGGGTTTGGGAGCCGCGATCATGATGGCGCTCACTTTGGCTTTAGTCAGTGAAACCGTACCGAAAGAAAAAACCGGCAGTGCGATGGGATTGCTCGGCACGATGTCAGCAATCGGCACTGCCCTTGGCCCGACCTTGGGTGGTTTGTTGATTGCCGGTTTTGGATGGAGATCGCTATTTTTCATCAATTTGCCGCTGGGCGTTCTGACCTTCGTTCTCGCCTATTTTTACCTGCCCGCTGAGCGCAAATATTCGGCAACAAATCCTACTGATTTCGATATCGCTGGAATGCTGCTGCTCGCGTCATCGCTTGCCGCTTATGCGCTTGCGATGACCTTGGGCCATGGAAGTTTTGGTCTGGTTAACGGAGCATTGTTGTTGGCAGCTTTTATTGGTGTTGGCTTATTCGTGTTTGTAGAAGCGAGAGCCGAATTACCGTTAATACAAATGACCATGTTTCATAACCCGCAGCTAAGCGCTGGCTTTGTTATGAGTGCTCTGGTCACCACCGTTGTGATGGCGACACTAGTCGTTGGCCCCTTTTATCTTTCAGGCGCATTACTACTCGACACCGCCCATGTTGGACTTGTCATGTCCTGTGGCCCGATGGTTGCTGCGCTGACAGGTGTGCCGGCTGGGCGAATGGTGGACCGCTTCGGTACCCACCGCATGAGCATTGCCGGGCTTCTTGGCATGGCCGCCGGCTGTTTTATTTTCTCGATGTTGTCAGCCACTTTTGGCATCGTGGGTTATATCTCCCCGCTCATCGTCATCACCGCCGGTTACGCGTTATTCCAGACTGCCAACAATACCGCCGTCATGACGAATATCGCTGCCGATGAGCGAGGTGTTGTTTCCGGAATGCTCAACCTGTCGCGCAATCTCGGTCTCGTTACCGGTGCGTCCGTCATGGGTGCCGTGTTTGCCTTCGCCGCGAATTCGAACGACATCACGACGGCAAGTCCCGATGCAGTCGCCCGAGGCATGCAAATCACTTTTATGCTTGCAACGATTCTAATATTACTCGCGCTGTTGATTTCAGCGGGTAATCGCAAACTCGCAATGCGGCTTTAGATTGATGACATTGCGATTGGATCACAGCCATCACACCAGTATTCAACAACGGGGACAACTACCAGACACCCATCAAACCCATATCGCCTGACACGATATTCAGATTTCCCCTACATTCCTGATTGTCCTTACTCGCCATAATGCGTCATGGGCACCGCTCGCTCCTTGTTCGTTTCCGACCATGCTTCTGGCAATTACCACTGCGTGTCACGCTGTGTTCGTCGCGCGTGGTTGTGCGGTATTGACCCCTACTCCAATAATGATTACACCCATCGCAAAGCCTGGGTCGAACAACGCTTGCATGAAGTCGCCGCCTGCTTTGC
>Ga0209181_10001481_pt1 | contig 41067 bp, 35 predicted proteins | sample MAT05_FD_187208 | JGI IMG/M metagenome (GOLD analysis project Ga0209181, IMG submission 187208) | Freshwater microbial communities from Lake Fryxell liftoff mats and glacier meltwater in Antarctica - MAT-05 (SPAdes) (version 2) | ecosystem: Environmental > Aquatic > Freshwater > Ice > Liftoff... | reverse complement strand
GGCGATGATGCGCTTTTCGACGGGAAACTGCGCTGCCATCGCCGCCTCAGATTTTCAGGCGTTCGACAATCCGCCCGTGCTGGATGTGTTCGCTGATGATTTCGTCCACGTCCGCGTTATCGACGTAGGTATACCAGACGCCTTCTGGATAGATCACCATGACCGGCCCCTCGCTGCATCGGTCCATGCAGCCCGCCGTATTGACGCGAACTTTGCCCTCGCCATTCAGCCCCAGCGCCTTTATGCGCTGCTTTGCATAGCCGCGCACTGCTTCCGCAAGGTGATTGTTGCAGCACTGTTTGCTGTCGTCGCGTTGGTTAACGCAGAAAAAAATATGTTGCTTGAAGTGGCTCATGAATTCTCCGATTGATTTGACACGAACACGATGGCAAGAAACACCAACGCCGCAAGGGGCCAGATCTCGTTGAGCCAGCGCGTGAGGCCGGCAAAATTAGCCAGTTGGCCATGCGGCCAGTTGAACAGGCCGAGTGCTTGATCAAGCGCGGCATATACACTGGCGAGTTTGACCATCACGCCGCCCGCGAACACAAACAGCGCCGCCCAGAATGCTCGCCAACGAAATCGGATGCCGCTCAAGAGCAGGTAGATACAAAGCCCCGATGTTACGCCGATGACCGTCGCGGGCGACAGCGACGATACCAACTGCGGCGTCTTCAGCAGCATTGACGCCATCGCCAGCTTGGCCAGAAATCCGGCCCCAAGAATGCCCATGATGTGCAATATCCGGCGCCGACCCGGGTGCGTCAGCAGCGAAACGAACAGCGCGAAGGCGGTCACATTCAAGGCCACGCCGACCACCTGCGGCAATAGAATAAGCGGGTCGTAGGCAGCCGATGGACCGGCGGTGAGCGATGAACCGTTTGCGTTTGCGTCCGCGTTCACGTCCGCGACGGCCAGCATGCCCGCTTCAAAAAACGGAATGGCGGGATTCAACTGCGCCGCCAACCAGATGACGAGCAGCAACAGCCCCCAGTCAGCGAGCGGCGCCGACGTGAAGTAGCGACGACGAAAACCGAATGCCGCCGATACCATGCGCTGACCCGGCGGTGCCAGCGACACAGCCGCCCCCGCCACGGCACCAAGCGTATTAGCAAGGAGGTCGACCGGCGAGGACACGCGACCCGGTAGATATGCCTGCGCCAACTCAAGCAGCAGCGAGAGCGCGAATCCGATTGCTGCAACCTGAAACAGGCTGCGCCACCAGCGCATCGGCCCCTGCACCGGCCTGCTTCGCACCGCCGTCAATGCGACGAGGCAACCGAGCGGCGCGTAGGCCAGCAAGTTGATCAACACGTCGAACATCGTCAGATAGCGCGGCCACTCGACAATCGTGTAGGCCTGCGGCGTTTGCCAACCGACGAAAGGGGCGAGGCTGGCATAGGCGAGCATGCACATATAGGCGGTGATCGCCCAGCCCAACAGCAGCATCGATGGCGCGCGTGAGGTGCCATCAGACGCTGCTACCGAATCGTGCATTGACGTCACAGCGTTGACTCAGACCACTTCGACAAGTTCGCTGCGATAGCGCTCGGCATTGTCGACATAGTGTTGCGAAATGCCGCGGATCATCCGCACTTCTTCGTCGGTCAACTGCCGAACCACACGGCCGGGTGCACCCAGCACCAGCGAGCGATCCGGGATCACCTTGCCTTCAGCGATCAGCGCGCCGGCGCCGATCAGGCACTCCCGTCCGATCACGGCATTGTTCAAGATCACCGCCTTGATGCCGATTAGTGAGCCCTCCTTGACGGTGCATCCATGCAGCATCACCATATGTCCCACTGATACATCCTTTTCAAGTGTCAGTGAAACTCCTTCATCCGTGTGCAACACGGCACCATCTTGAATGTTGACATTCTCTCCGAGCGTAATCGTATTGTTGTCACCGCGAATAGTGACGCCCCACCAGACGTTGGCGTTCTTTTCAAGGACCACATCACCGATGACAGCGGCATTTGGTGCAATGTAGTTGTTGCCCTTGAGTTGGGGCGCGGTATTGCCGAGTGCATAGATCATATTGGGTGCCCGGTTTGGCTGGTTGGGTAGGAAAGAAGTTGGCCACCATTTTCGCGCAAAGCGCGCATCTCTGCCAATTCACCGGCTCCAACCAACCGCATATCGACGATTTGCCGTGCAACCATCATGCCGCCGTTGCATTGCGTGCCCCGGCAATTACATATTGCGAAACAAATGCATGAATGGCCGACTCACACTCACTTGTGCGGCCTTGGCACCGGCCCCACCAAATCGAAAGCGAATGACGCCCTTGCCAGTGTCGTCACGCGAAATGGATTTGATTGCGCGCAAATTCACAATGGTTGAACGGTGAACCTGCTTGAACTGTTGTGGGTCGAGTTCACCCAGCAACTCCTTGATGGGCTTCCTAATCAGCGCCTCGCCTTCCGCAGTCATGACGATTGTGTACTTGCTGTCCGACTGAAAGTACGCAACGTCATCCACCATAATGAGGCGGCTCTCACGACCGGCGTTGGCGGTGATCCAAGTCAATGGCAAACGCGTTGCGAGTGCGCCACCCGAGGCAAGTTGGGCAATGATTTCAGTGAATTTTTCCGACGAAACGCCTTTATCGGTGCGAGTTTTGAGGCGATTGATCGTTTCCTTGAGGCGCACCAAATCGACCGGTTTCAGCAGGTAGTCGACCGCGCCGCTTTCAAACGCATCGATCGCGTATTGCTGGTATGCAGTCACGAAAACGATGTGCGTTTGCGGCGAAACATCACGCAACGCGGACGCCACATCTAGCCCGGTCAGTCCCGGCATACGGATGTCAAGAAACACAATGTCTGGCTTATGTGCCGCTATTTCTTCGAGCGCTTCGGCACCATCTTCGGCCTCGGCCACGATGTGAAGTTCGGGCCAAATTGTCTTGAGGGCGCTGACAAGGTCGGCGCGGAGGAGGGGTTCATCTTCGGCCACTATTGCCGTCGGGGGCGTGTTCATGCTTTCTCCTCTTCTGGCCGAAGGCGCTCGCGTTCGCCATGCGAGACGCTTGTGCGCGCAAGGGCGCAACGCATGCTTCGCGAAACCCATTGGCACGTGCTTTCAGCCCGAATTGCAGTTAGGTTGATTATCATCTTGGTCCGCTCACGTGGTTTGGCAGCGTGATGGTCGCGCGCACACCCGCCGGTACGTTTGGTGTCAACAATAATGACGCGGACTCTCGGTAAATGAGCTGAAGTCGCTCGCGAATATTTTTAAGCCCAATCCCAGTTCCCGCGGTGCCCTCGCTGAAGCCGATGCCGTTGTCGGCAACGGTCACCTGTAAGCCATACGCCGATTGAGTGACTGATATTGCGATGGTGCCGTTGCCCGGTTTGGGTTCGAGCCCGTGCTTGATTGCGTTCTCCACAAGGGTTTGCAGCATCATTGGCGGAAATGGAATGGCTGCGAGCGATTCGGCGAGCTGAAATGTAACCCGTAGCCGATCGCCCATGCGGATTTTCAGGATTTCTAGGTATGCGCGTGCACGTTCAATTTCCTGGCCGAGCGTCGACTGTGCTTCCTGAGTAGATTGCAATCCCGCCCTGAGGTAAGTAATCAAATGGCCCAGCATGATGTCGGCCCGAGCGGGGTCACTTCGCGTCAGGGACTGCGCATTTGCTAGCGTGTTGTACAAGAAATGCGGCTCGATCTGCGCCTGTAAGGCACTGAGCTTGGCTGCGGTCAGCGCCCTCGCCATTTCGGCACGTTCGGCAGCCTCGCGCTCAGCAACAAAGCGACGCTGGACAGCATCATTCAACCAGCGCGAAATGGCAGAGACATTGCTGCGGTTCTTTCCGAAATCAAGCACCATGAGCACGGTGCCAGGGCGGCTTTTGATTTGCACGGACGAAGTGCCCTCGCTGGCCGCCTTCACCAAGACCGATATGCGCTCACCAGGCGAGCCAAACGAAAAGTAGCCCGCATTACCGCCGCCGGTCAGGCCGTTGATTTCCCCGGCTTGGGCATCGGCTCGATTCAAATAAAAGCTGGGTTGCGCTTCCACGGCACTCAGGCATAAGGGAAACGCCTCTGCGGCGGCAAGCGGCAATTCTACGGTCGCCTCGCGATAAGCGTTCGCATCAGAAAAGCTGAACGCAGGATCGCGACGGCGCATCGTGCGTCGGTACCAGATCGCACACCACGTCACAGCCAAAAAGGCCGTAGCAATGCCAACCAGTGCGCCAAGCCACGGTGCGCGGAATCCCGCGCCAAAGCCCACGCCCGTGCCAATGCCCGGCCCCGCACCAACGATCAGCGTGAGTGCGATAAAGAAGCGCCATGGGATGGTTTTCATGTGACAGCCGGTTGCAAAGAGAATGCAGTCATTCTGCACAACACTGGGAGGCGGAGCCAGACAGAACGACAAAGCCCACAATCAGGCGACGAAATCGCGAATTCTGCCGCCGAAAGCTGACCTTACATCTGCTTGAAAAGATGCGAGAACGGTCGGCTGACGGTCAGGTTTTCCTTGCGCCCGCGAACCTTGACGGTCGCCTGACCGCGGAAGTCCCGCGACACCGATTCGATGGCGGACGCTTGAACGATGGTGGAGCGATGGATTTGCCAGAATCGTTCGCCATCAATCCCTTCGAGGATGTCTTTGATCGGCGTCTTGATCAGGGCATCGAATTCCTTCGTCGCAACCAGCGTATATTTTTCATCCGCTTGGAAAAACAACACATCGTCGATCGGGATCAAGCGAAGGTTGCTGCCGATGTTGGCTTTGATCCATTTGAGCTTTTCGGCAGCTGGATTGAGCTTGGCGGCGAGTTGCTGCATCAGTGCGTCTAAGTTCTGTGGCTGTGCTGGTACTGCGGCCAGCCGTTCCTTGAGGCGCACAACCGCCGCTTCGAGGCGCTCGTCGGAGTATGGCTTCAAGACATAGTCGATCGCACCGGTATTAAATGCGTCCACCGCGTATTGATCAAAAGCGGTGACGAACACGACGTGGCACTTCAATTCCTTGTTGGACGCCAGACTTCTCGCGACCTCGATGCCGGTCATTTCCGGCATCTGGATATCGAGAAACGCCAACGACGGCTGGTGTTCTGCGATCGCCTCAAGTGCCGCTTCACCGTCGCCCACATCCGCCACGATCTGCAAATCAGGCCAGAGCTTGGCCAGCTTGGCCTTCAACTGGGCACGCAGTATCGGTTCATCTTCAGCGATCACGGCAGTCAACGTCATTTTCTCTTTGCTCCCAATCTGGATACCGGACGATTCCTCATTTGGGTTGGCACTGCATCGCCAACCCGGCTTACTGGATGAAAGCCAAGCAGTCGGCTTTCACAATTCCCCGTTTAGCTTTGCGCGCCTTATGGGCACGCCGCGACTGACGGTCAACATGTCCTGATTACATCATGCCTCGGGAGGTTTGATCACGACATACTCAGCCCGCTTTCGCCACCAAAACCAATAGATCAGAAACGCGAGTAGGACAAATGGCGATAGCGCGGGGAATGCCGCGATCAGCACGATGACAGGAATGCCGATGGCGAGGGCAAGCAACAAAAATCCGAGGCCATAGATCACCGCGACGACAATCAGTGCCACGATGCACAGGATACAGAACGCGAGCAACAGCGCCAGGGTTCCCAGCGCCATGCCCTCAATGCCGCTATTCCGCGTTTCGCCAAATACTACCGGCAGCGTGTCCGTTGCCAGTGCGATCATGCCAACAATAAAGAGCACGCCGAGGATTGCCACGATACCCACAAACAGCTTCATCAAGAGCCGCGCCCAGACACTGTGCGTTTTTGCGGCGATGCGCAGCGTCTTGCCGCTCCAAGTTTTTGGCACCTCTTCTTGAGCAAGCGCAGTGGCGACAGAAGAAAACATCTTGGCTCCCCGCGCCGGCGTTTCGATGATCGCCACCACACCTTTTGGCGGATGCGACTCCAGCGTCATGCGGGCGCGATCGCCAAACAAGGCGAGCAGTCGTTCACGAATATTGGCCAGTCCAACACCGCCGCCGGCCTGAATTGGCGCGTCTGAAAAACCGCGGCCGGTATCCTTGACCATGATCCGAATGGTCGCATCGTCACCGTGCCCGACACGCTCGGCGACAACGTCAATCCGGCCGCCTTCACGCTGCGGCTCGAGGCCGTGCTTGATGGCGTTTTCCACGAGTGACGGCAACATCAACGGTGGGAATGGCAACGCCAGCAGTTCTTCCGGCACGTCGACGCCAAACTCAAGTCGTTCACCCATGCGCATTTTTAATATGTTCAGATAGGCCCTGACCAACTCGACCTCTTGGCCGACCGTTGAGATGTTCTCGCGCATCTTTGGCAACGAGGCGCGCAGGTACTGGATCAGGTGTCCGGTCATCTTGTTGGCCTGCTGCGGATCCACCTCCGTCAGTGCCTGCACATTGGCCAGCGTGTTGTAGAGAAAGTGCGGCTCGACCTGCGCTTGCAAGGCCATCAATTTCGCCTCAACGATCTGACGGTTGACATTGGCCGACTCCGCTTCCTCGGTCTTGAGATTGGCAAGCTCTTGGGAGCGCCGCGAGCGCCCGATGTAAAACTTTGCAATCAGCAACATGAGAAACAACGGCACAAAGGTGACGATCATGGCCGAGCCGATTCCCACGCGACGAAAATCACCTGTCACTTTGCGCCGGATTTCATCGCGCAGCTCGGGCGGCAGCGGCTGTGCCACGGCTGCCAACGTTGCCACGGGTGCCGGTGGTTCGCCGGTCTCAATCTTGATCAGCGGCTTATCGTCAGGTCCGATCGAAATACTGCCGCGCACGCGCTCATCCTTGGTGCTGACGTCGAAGTTGATGCCCTCGCCGCTTTTGCTTCCGGCCTTGGTTGGTGATTCCGTCGGTGCAAATCGAGTTGACTTGCTGCCACCGGCAATCGCGGCTGTCGCACCGGGCACGGCCTGGTCCGCGCCGGCCCCCGCCTCAGCCGCGTTAGGCGCGTTAGCCGCTTTATCCCCATTAGCCGCTTTATCCACATTAGCCGCTTTATCCACATTAGCCGCCTTAGCCACATTAGCCGCCTTAGCCGCGTTAGCCGCTTCAGCCACATTAGCCGCCTCGGACGATAGCCCGAACGAAAGCGACTTGAAATTTGACCGCAGCTGCTTCAGTGCGTCGATAGCGGTGCGTTCGCTTTCTTCGGCTGCCGCAATCGCCTTGTCGAACCCCGCCAGCGCGGCGCCATCCTTGAGCCCGACCCGCGCTTGCAGATTGAACGCCTCCTTACGCGCCGTCCGCAGTTCTTCAATGCGTTCGCGGGCCGCGTCGCGCGAGGCGGTGGCCGCTTCGCGGGCGGCCGAACGGGCGGCTTTGATCGCCTCTCTGGTTGCACGCTTGGCCTCTCGCGTGGCCTCATTGGTGGCGTCAGTTAGGCTGCTCTGTTGCGCAAGTTCTGCCTTAAACATGCCCTTGCGCGCCTCGGCGATATCGCGGAGCGCCTGATCCAGCTCGGCCTTGCGCGCCGGATCGGTGGTGCGGGCGCCGATGGCACCGACGACCCGCTCGGCCAGACTGAGCGCACTATCGCCGAAGGTATGATCAATCTCGCGCTGAATAGCCTGTTTCTCGGCCCGGCTGGTGCCGGAATCGGTCAACCGGATGACATTGAAAGGTACGGTAAAAACGGCCAGCAGCAGCAGCGTGAACAGGCCGCCCAGCGCCAGCGCCCACCAGGGCGTGTTGTAGATGGCGTGGCTGATAGTCTTAAACATGGCTGAAGTTTACGGTGGATCGCTGTGATGCCGTTTTCGAACGATATTGGCGCTATTAATCTTCGCTCACTACGCACTGCAAAGCGACGATTGAAGTCGCAACCGCCAGCATCGCCAAGGTCCATGCTGAAAGCTGGGTAACCCGGTCAAGTGCTGCCATTTTTCCCCCAGTGAGTTGCTGCCCAATCGGCGCTGAGGGGAGCATGCGGGCGACGACGTCAAGACTCAACGCCTCGCTGTCCGGATTGCAGAATCTGTGGCTTGGATTGCAGTGGAGATCCCCGCAACAGCCCGCGCTCATCCAAGCTGTCATGGCGCACAGCAGGTAATCAAACGCAAAGTCGTTTATTGGCGGGCATTTTGAAGGCTTTTTGTCTGGAAATAGCCGTCAATGCTAGATGTTGACAAGTAGTCATGTGCGACGAGGATCGCCGCTGGTGTCTACATTTGCTTAAACAGGTGCGTGTGGTTGCGCCCTACGATGAGCGTTTCCGGGCCAGAGGTGCGCATCGAGGCGGCTTGGTCCAGCAAGCCGCAAACCAGGCCGGCGATCAGCCGGGTGTCGCCGATCGTTGCGCGGTGGTTTTGCCAGAAGCGCTTGGGATCAAATTGAACAGCGCTTCGATTGGCTTGCGGATCAGCGCTTGGGAGCGTCGCCGGCGCAACAAACTGGTTAGCGAACGACGACCAGGCGGCGTTCGGCGCGCAACGAACCCCTCCTCAAGCCCGGCCGCCTGCAGACGGCCGGCAGCGGCAATTGCGTGAGATCGAAATGGCTATCTGCACCGGAGAAGCCCTGCACACGTAACGCGCCGTGATGAAGAGCATGACGTTCGGCCGCGCGAAGGGTTACACCGGTTGAAACACCGGTAGCGCTGAGGGCGACCAGACGACGGGCGGTCAATGATCCCGCGCCGGATGCCGTCTCGGAAAGCTGCATCCCCATCGGGCGATCGAGACTTCCGAGGCGCAGCACATAGCGCAACGCGACAACGCACGCCATCAGCGCCAACACGGCTGAGACGACGGCAACGGGATTGAGAAAGCTTGTCATGATGGAGTTAACGGCATTTGTCTCAAGAACTTTTGGAACAGTCAGCCGATATGTTGCAATTCAATTGTGAAAATGCGGTGACATTGTGGTGGCAGATTCAAACCCTACTGTTGTTTCGCACACCGACGCTGCGACAAAAGATGCCCGGGCAACAACCTGCCCGGGCGAAGTTGTCAACGCAGGTTCGACTGGCAGTTTGTTGAAATTCGTCATGCTAAATCTGGGTGAAATCATTGCCTACCGCTGCCCCCTTTGGAAAAGAGCCTGTCCGGAGCCTACAGAATCAGCGACTAACGCAGATTCGCGGACGATGTGTCTACCGAAACGCTAAAAATCCCCTCGATTCCGCTTCTCCAAAAGGGGAAGTGGAACGCCGAAATCAACTGCCAACCGAATATCGTGAACTTCAGCAAATTGGCAGGGAACTCACTCAATCTGGCGAAGCCCGCCGCCGCCAACCGGCGATCGCGCGGCACTTGGTGGCAGCGCCACGGCAGCGCGCAGTACGTGCGCGCCGCTGGCCGCTGCCGGCACCATTCGCGTTGCGGTCACAACGATGCGGGTGGCGTCTTGCTGGAGACCGGAATCGGCCAGCGAGGCAACGCCAGCCGACATGACGGTGGTCGCGAGCAGCGCAGCCGCAAGCGACACGCTCGCCGCCAAACGGTTTTTTTGAATCTGGTATTGGTATTGCACGGAACGCTCCTGTCGGTCGTGTAATCGCGTGTAACGGCAACCGGCCCGCACGCGCTTACGATTTCAATGTCAACAGAATAAAGTTCCGGCATCCCCCGCGCGAGCGCGAATGGACGAAACGCAAGAACGACGGCGCGAAGCGTCGAAAACAAAGCCCCCCTGACGGCGCAATGACCGACAAGCTCGTGGCATTGCAAGCCACAACGACTAACCCGGGGCGGGCTGCCTAATGCGACGCTGCATGCGCTGCTTGCTCGCTGTTGACCGGGTGCGCGTGGTGCGCGTGCGGTTTGGTTGCCAGTGATCCGACGATCATGCCCAACGCCGCCATGATGACGCCGGCCAGTTGTGCAGGGAATACCTGGCCCAATGGGGTTACCAGCAGCAGCAACCAAGTTGAAATACCCAAGACGATCGAGGCGAGCGCCCCGTGCCGGTTGGCGCGCTTCCAATACACACCGGCGACGAGCGGGACAAAGGCGCCACACAGTGTCACCTGATATGCCGTGGACACCATTTCATAGATGGGCGTACCTTTCATGACGAGCGCATATATCAGCACCACGGCGGTAAAGATCACTAGCGTGACGCGAAACGCCCGCAACTCCTGCTTGTCGGTCAAACCACCGCGAATATTCTTATAGATGTTCTGGACGAAACTGGTCGAAGGCGCCAGCAAGGTCGCCGACGCCGTTGATTTCACAGCGGACAGCAACGCACCGAAGAAAAGTACCTGGGCAAAGAACGGCATGTGGTTGAGGATCAAGGTCGGCAATACTTTTTGCGGGTCATCGGCCAGCAGTTGCTTTGACGCTTCGGGCATGACCAGCACTGCGCAAGCGACGATAAACATCGGTACGAATGCAAACGCAAAGTAACAAATCCCGCCGATGATGGCACCGCGAGAAGCCGTCTTGGCATCCTTGGCCGACATGACGCGCTGAAAAATATCCTGCTGTGGAATCGATCCGAGCATTATCGTGATCGCTGCCGCAATGAAGAACACGACGTCATGGAATTTTGGTTCCGGGAAAAACCGGAACCAATCGTTGGACAGCGCCAAATTCAACACCTTGTCGGGACCACCAGCCAGATTTCCGGCCATCACCGCAATGATGGTTAATCCCACCACCAGCACGATCATTTGGATGAAATCGGTCCAAGCGATCGCCAGCATGCCGCCAAACACGACATAGATCAACACCGACAGGGTGCCGATCACCATTCCCGCTTCCATGCTGATGGCCCCGCCGGAAACGAGGCTAAATACCAGTCCAATCGCCGTAATCTGCGCCGCCACCCACCCCAGATAAGACAGGATGATCGCCACCGAGCAAAAAATCTCGACGGTCTTGCCGTAGCGCCTTCGATAGTAATCGCCGATCGTCAGCAGCGTCATCTTGTAGAGCCTCGTGGCAAAAAACAGGCCGACAAAGATCAGACAAAGAGACGCGCCAAAAGGATCTTCGACAACGCTGTTAAGCCCGCCCTGCACAAATTTGGCAGAAATACCCAGCACCGTCTCTGCACCAAACCAAGTCGCGAATGTGGTGGTAATGATCATCGCCAGCGGCAAACTGCGGCCAGCGAGCGCAAAGTCCGCCGAGGTCTTGACGCGGGTTGAGGCATAGAGCCCGATCGCCAGTGTACCCAGCAGGTATATCACGACGAAGCCGAGTAAAGCATTCATATTAGGTGCACCAATAAATCATCAAGATTCAACAATAGCGTGGAAAGTGGCGGCTGAAAAGCCGCATTGTGGCTTCTTCGCTGAACCACTAACTACCCCAGAAGAGCACCAGATACAAATACGCTGCGGCAACAAAGGCGAACAAGCCGACCAACGATGCGAGCATAGCGGATTGCCTTCGCTGCGTCCGATTGACCCGTTCAATGGCCGCTTCAATGCCGGCCAGCCGCTCACTAGGGTTGCTCTCCAGCGCCCGGTGGATAAGCCTCGGCAGTTGCGGGACTGTCGCGGTCCACAACAGGCTTTCCCGGCGCAGCTGTCTGAGCAATCCGCGCAGACCGATTTGTTCGTCCATCCATTGCTTCAAGATAGGCTGTGCAACCGGCCGCAGGTCAAGTTGGGGATATAGCTGCCGCCCCAGTCCTTCTACCTGTAACAGGGTCTTCTGCAGTAGAACCAGCTGCGGCTGTATCTCCATTTTGAAGCGCCGCGAAACATCAAACAACCTCAGCAGTACGTTGCCAAAATAGATTTCGTTGAGCGGCTTGTCAAAAATAGGCTCGCACACGCTACGAATGGCGGCCTCAAATTCGTCAACCCGCGTATTTTTCGGCACCCATCCGGCTTCAATATGCGCGACTGCAACCGCCCTGTAGTCACGCTCGAAGAACGCCGCAAAGTTGCGGGCGAGGTAGGTCTTATCGGCATCGGAAAGAGTCCCCATGATGCCAAAGTCGACGCCGGAATAAATGCCATTTCGGCCGACAAAGATGTTGCCCGGATGCATGTCCGCATGAAAGAAGCCGTCACGAAATACTTGTGTGAAAAAGATCCGCACACCGTCGATAGCCAATCGCGCCAAATCGATATTGTGGGCTCGCAGCTGCTCAACGTCGTTGACCTGGATGGCGTCGATTCGCTCCATGACCATGACCTTGGGCGACGTGTAATCAAAGAACACTTCCGGGACGTACAGCAATTTTCCATCTGCGAAGTTGCGGCGCAGTGTTGACGCATTCGACGCCTCGCGAACCAGATCCAACTCGTCGTGAATAGACTTGTCAAACTCGGCGATCACTTCTCTGGGCCGCAGGCGCTTACCGTCTTCAAAAACCGCCTCCACCAAATCCGCAATCACGTAAAGCAACCCAATATCGCTGCCTATGACGGCATTAATATTTGGCCGGATCAGCTTCACCGCGACTTGCCGGCCGGCCAACTTGCCTGCGCCCATGGTGGCGAAGTGAACCTGCGCGATCGATGCCGCCGCTACCGGCACCATCTCAAACGAAGCAAACACGTCGCGCCAGGTTTGAGGGGCGGCATTTCCGGCGCTACTCGCGTCGGCAACAGTGAACGCCCCCTCAAGAATGGCTACCACCTGAGCTTCTGGAAAAGGCGCTACGTTGTCCTGCAGGCCGGCCAGCTCGCGCGCGATATCGGCGGGCACCAAGTCAGGCCGGGTGGAGAGCAGCTGGCCAAACTTGACAAAAATCGGCCCCAGCGATTCCAGCGCTAAGCGTAGGCGCACCGCCCTCGGTTGGGAAAGCCGTCGCCAAAAAAAAATGCCGCCGACGATTGATCGCGCCAAACCGGCTGGCAGAAACTCATCGAGGCCGTAACGCACGACCACCGAAACGATGCGGATGAATCGAAAGACTTGCATTTCTACACTGCCGTTATCAGGCAGCGCGACGTTTGCGGGTTGCTGCCGGCTTGACTTTGGCGACAGTGGCTTTGGCCTTGGCGACGGTGGACTTGGCCTTGGCGGCTGTCGGCTTGGCCGCCGTCTTTGCAACGCGTTTGGCGGTGTTTACCGCGCCACCGCCGGTTTTTTCGGCGAGCAATTCAAGCGCCTCTTCCAACGTAATCACATCTGCTTTTTCTTTGTCCGGAATGGTGGCGTTGACGTCACCGTGTTTTACATAAGGCCCGTAGCGCCCGGCATAGACGCTGATCGGCGCGCCGTCTTCCGGATGTTTGCCAAGGATGCGAAGCGCCCCTGCCGCAGCTTTCGCACCAGCCTTGCCCTTCGCGGTTTTCGGATCACGCGCTTCAAACTCAAAACCGATTTTGCCGTCAGGCTGCTTTACTAGGAACGCAGAGAACGGACGCCCCTTTTTGCTGATGAACTTTTCCAGTAAAGGCGTCTTACCATTCTTCAACAGCTCTATCATCTCTTCACGCTCGATCACGCGCTTAAGGATGGTTCTGCCGGAACGAAAGTCGCACGTCTTGGCCGGGCCGGTGGCCTTCTCGCAGGTATAGGAATTCGGCGTCTCAAAAACATTGGCACTACACTTGGGGCAGGGGCCCAACGTTTGTTGTCCGGAGAAATCCACCTCTTCATCATCAGATGCGCCATCACCCCATGAAAACTCGATGACGTTGTCCTTGTTCAAAATGAGATTTGCCGAAAACGCCCGGCCTTGCCGACTCCGAAAACCCTCAAGCGGTCCGATCTCGCGGGTGGCAATGAGCGCCTCCGCCTCCGTCGCTTCCAGCTGGCGCCCGGCAAGAATTTTCCAGAAGCCAAAGTCACACTTCACGCAGGCAAATTTCTTGTAGTTCTCGTGAATCTCGGCGCCACATTTTGGACACGCGACAGCAAGCGCGCCAAAGTCTCCGGGAATGGTGTCATGCTCGAAATTCTTGGCCTGACCGACAATGTGTTCGGTCATGTCGACAATTTCTTCCATGAACTTCTCGCGCGACATCTGCCCCTTTTGCATCAACGCGAGTTTCTGCTCCCATTCGGCAGTCAGCTCCGGTGAGTACAGCTCGGGAATACCCAATCCGTGCAGCGCGATCATCAACGATGATGCTTTTGCAGTCGGCACAAGTTCGCGTAACTCTCGGTAAATATACTTTTCATAGAGCAGACCCTCAATGGTCGCCGCGCGCGTCGCTGGTGTGCCCAGCCCCTTCTCCTTCATTGCGGCTCGGAGCTCTTCGTCGTCGATGGCTTTGCCTGCGCCCTCCATTGCCGAAAGCAGTGTCGCTTCTGTGTAACGCGGTGGTGGCTTGGTCGCGTTCGCTTTGACCTCCACCGTTTGCGCCGTCACCTTCTCACCGGCAACAACAGCCGCAAGATTGGTAGACGCCGTTTCATCATCGGCGTCACGGCCGTAAACGGCCAACCATCCCGGGTTTACCAGCACTTTGCCTTCCGACTTGAAGGCCTCGCCTTCGACACGTGTAATTCGTGTCGTTTGCGTGAACTCCGCAGACGGATAAAACACGGCGAGGAAACGCTTGACGACAAAATCGTACAGCTTCTGCTCGATTTCGTTTAGCGACTTTGGCTCTTGCTGTGTGGGGATGATGGCGAAGTGGTCAGAGATCTTTGAATTGTCAAATATCCGCTTGTTGGGTTTAACCCAACCGCTATCGAGCACCTGTTTCGCCGCCACCTTGTACGGCCCGTCTTTAAGCATCTCCAGTGTCTGCTTGACGGTGGGCAGATAGTCTTCCGGAAGCGCGCGCGCATCGGTTCTGGGATAGGTGAGCACCTTGTGCTTCTCGTAGAGCGCTTGAGCGAGACCCAGCGTCGTCTTCGCCGAAAAGCCGAAACGCGAGTTGGCTTCGCGCTGTAGCGATGTCAAGTCAAAAAGTAGCGGGGACGCCTGCGTGGTCGGCTTAGATTCTTCTTCGACAATACCGCGCTTGCCGAGACACTTGGTGACGAGCGCGCGCGCACTCTTCTCGTCCCACAAGCGCTCGGCCTTGAGCTGCTCGTCGTCGTCAGACTTCTTGAATTTCTCGTCAAACCATCGGCTGTTGTAATCACCGCCGCTCGCGGAAAAACTGGCATGAACTTCCCAGTAATCGCGCGACTTGAACGCCTTGATACGCTCTTCGCGCTCGACCATGATCGCGAGTGTGGGCGTCTGGACGCGGCCGACTGTTGTGAGCTGGAACCCGCCGGACTTTGAGTTGAACGCCGTCATCGCGCGCGTACCATTGATGCCGACCAACCAGTCGGATTCCGACCGACACACCGCTGCGTCGGACAGCCCCTGCATGGAGTCGCCACTCGCCAGCGACTTAAAGCCGTCGCGGATGGACGACTGGGTCATCGATTGGAGCCACAGTCGCGTGACCGGCTGTTTGGCCTTTGCGTATTGGGCAATGTAGCGAAAGATCAGCTCGCCCTCTCGACCCGCGTCGCAGGCGTTGACTAGCGCAGTGACGTCTTTGCGCTTGATGAGCTTGAGCAGCACCTTGAGGCGCGCTTCGGTTTTTTCGATGGGTCTCAGTGCGAAATAGGAAGGAATCGCCGGCAGGTGCGCGAACGTCCACTTGCCGCGCTTGACCTCTTCTTCCTCGGGCATGGCAATTTCCACCAGATGCCCGACCGCCGACGACAGAACATATTCGTCGCTCTCGAAATACTCGGCGTGCTTGGTGAATCCGCCGAGCGCCTTCGCGATATCGTTTGCGACAGACGGCTTCTCGGCAATGATGAGACTCTTAGTCATGCTTTGCGCTCTCGTAGAGTTTGTTCACGCATCCGCGGCCGCCATCACAGCGACCTCGTGGGGCGCACATGATAGACGGGGACCTCAGGCAGACGCAAGCAATTAATTTTTCAGACTGGCCCCGACGCTGCAAGGCGTTGGTAGCGACCGCCCGGCAATTGCGCGATGTCGCCACGCAGCTCCAACTCAACGAGCTGGCCGATGAGCGTGTCCGCCGGCATCGCAGTTCTGGCTGACAACTCGTCAAAGGTGACCATTTCATAGCCAATCGCCTCCAGCAACCGACTGCCTCCGTGCTGTTCCCCGTCAGGAATCTGCAGGCGGAGCGGCGCTTCGGACATCCAACCCAGCTCGTTGAAAATGTCAGCGGCATCGTCGACCAGCTTTGCGCCCTGTTTGATCAACAGATGCGTACCTTTAGACAACGGTGAATGAATTGAACCAGGAATGGCGAAGACCTCACGACCCTGCTCGCCAGCTTGCCGCGCGGTGATCAATGAGCCTGACGCCAGGGCGGCCTCCACCACAAGAACACCCCTCGCCAATCCTGAAATGATGCGATTGCGCCGCGGAAAATTCGCCGCCAAGGCCGGCGTCCCCAAGGCAAACTCAGAAACAATGAGTCCTCGTTCGGCGATCTCACGGGCCAGCGCTTTGTTACGCGCAGGATAGACCAAGTCAAGGCCGGTACCGACAACCGCAATCGTCGACGCTGCGCCCTCGAGACCTCCTTGGTGCGCTGCTGCGTCGATGCCCGTTGCGAGGCCAGAGACGATGGTCAGACCGCCATCGGACAGCGCTCGCGAAAACGACTCGGCGATTTGTCGCCCACCCGGCGTAGCATTGCGACTACCGACCACGGCGAAGCATGTTTGCCGCAGCAACTCGCGCCGGCCTTTCATGTAAAGGATGGCCGGCGGATCTGCCGTTTCAAGCAACCACCGCGGGTAGTCGTCGTCGGCGAGTGTCAGCAGATGATTTGCATCGTGAACGAGCCACTCGAGCGCCGCCTCAACATGCACCGGGTCTGCGCCGTTGACGATCGCCATGGCGCGCTTTCGTCCGACAACGCGAGCAAGCGTATCTTCATCTTGTGCGAGGACTTCGCTGGGACCGGAGAACGCTGACAACAGCGACCTGATCGCCTCACCGCCAATTGACGGCACAAGGTCGAGGGCAATCCATGACGCTGTATCCAGACCTAGAACTGGGATTGGCATGCGATCGGTGCCGCTGCGAGGGGGCGGCTTTGCATTGAATGAGGACCAAGTAACGCCCGACCACGACAATCGTTTACCCGGCGGCGATCCCGCACCGGCGCGTCAGCGCGGGAGTGACGCCCAGCAACGTAGGTCCATTACGGCGTTTGGACGGTATCGCCTATTTTCAACGGCCGCCTCGACGACATCACCAGCGCATAGGACACGCGATCAAAGACGCGGAACACGACCAGCAGGCCGTTGCGCTCCAGCGGCAGTTTCATTTCTGGCGGGACGCCATCAGCGCCGGTCCGCCAAGAAGCTGGCAACACCGACCTCAACGACCAGGTCCTGCCGTCGGCGTCAATTTCGGTGCTCACCAACTCTCCGCCGATCTGTGCCGAAAGGACGTGACCTATTTCCATGCTCTCACGCGCGCCCAGATTCAGCACGACGATCGAGTATTGGGCGGTCTCTGCAACACCACCAACCACAGAAATGATCTTTCCCTTCACCTGCTTGTCTGGCGAGCGAGGGCTGTATTGCGGCACCGCCGCGTTCCCCGCTGACGTTAGTCGGTCACCGCGATTAATTTCCTGATTCGATTTAATAATCTCAAGCGTGGCCGGCGTCGTAACGCCTTCGCCGAAGCGGTTCACTCTCGCGTCACCAAGGTACTGGGCTTCGTATCCAAGCACCTCCTTGGTGTCAGGATCGACCAGCGCCTTGCCCGGACGATATATTTGCCAACGCGTCCCCTGATCAGGCTTGATGCCAACCGCATACACAAGGTTGCCCGCGCCGACCACCACCCGCCCTTCTTCTGTCGCGATAATCCGCGGGGCGCCCGCAAGCGCACTCTCTTCAGCCACCAGCGGCGCGCTGAGGAAAGGACCGATCACGCGCGCCGGAATGGAGGGAATCGCCTGATCCAACGCTTGCGAACGAATTCTTGGAGAAAGCTTCGATGTGCCGCCAGCGTCGGCCGAGACGATTGTCAACAGTGGTTTGCCGGTAGCGTCGAACGAGAGTTTGACAATATCGCCTGGATAGATCAGATGCGGGTTCTTGATCTGATCACGATTCATGTTCCAGATTTCCGGCCAGCGCCACGGCTCTTTCAAAAACCTTCCCGATATGTCCCACAGAGTGTCGCCTTTGACCACCGTATACATGGTCGGCGCGTCGTTGGAGACTAGCAACGGGTTGTCTCTGGCGGGCTTGGTTTTATCGGCGCCCGACGCAATTCTGGCGGCGTCTTGAGCGTGCAACACGATCGGCGCCGTTGACAATAATGCAGCCAAGGTTGCGAGAAGGATGCCGGGAATTTTATTCATGGCCGTGGTTTACCTCACCCAATCAGTCAATTTGGCCGCGCGCCCGAAGTCGGCGGTGCCGCTCATTCTTGTGTTTCGCCCATTTCGACGGGTCGTTAACGGAGCCAGCCGTGGAGCAAAGGCGCCGTTCAACCACGACAACCCTGATTGCTGCCCAAAACCCCCACTGATCACGCCGATTTGCCTAAATCGCCGCTTTCTAATAGACTTGCGAGTCAGCAATATGACACGAACTTAATGTTTCACTTTAAGATTCTGCACCTAATTTATTCAATTCGCAAGCAATTATGGCTATCCTGGACGTCCTGACCTACCCTGATCCACTGCTCCAGCGCATCGCTGAGCCGGTCAAGCTAATTGATAATAAAATCAAGAAGTTGGTCGATGACATGGCCGAAACAATGTACACCGCGCCCGGCATCGGCCTTGCAGCAACACAGGTCGGCGAACTCAAGCGAATCATGGTGATTGACGTAACCGAAGAGCAAAATCAACTTCGCGTTTTTATCAATCCCGAGATCATTCGCAAAGAGGGAACAGCCGTGAATGAAGAGGGCTGCCTCTCTGTGCCCGGTTTTTACGATAAGGTCGAGCGCGCCGAAACGGTCATGGTCACCGCGCTGGATCGCGAAGGTCAGCGGTTTACCATCAACGCGTCTGGGCTGCTGGCGGTATGCATCCAGCATGAAATCGATCACTTGGACGGGCACGTTTTCGTAGAATACCTGTCTCCTCTAAAGTCAAACCGTATCAAAAACAAGTTGATCAAGCGTCAACGCGAGCTTGATCGGGATGCCGAGTTGTCCCAACCACGTCGCCGGATTTCCGCCGCTCGCGTATAGCCGGATAGTTGCCCGCATTGCCAGACGCCGGCCATAGGTCGGCGTTTTCGTTTGAGCAGAACTGATTTAATCTCACAATACTCGACATTGCCCGCATGCGGTGGTGCGTGGCCAGGATTGAGCATCGGCGGCAGGCCGGTGAAACCAACATCCGGTTCGCATTCGACGATCGCGGCAAAACCTTATGAAAATTATTTTCGCTGGCACGCCCGATTTTGCCGCCATCGCGCTCGCGGCTCTTCACCGGGCGGGGCATGATGTTGCGCTGGTCCTGACCCAGCCGGACCGCGCATCGGGCCGCGGCATGAAGTTGACAGCGACCCCAGTGTCCAAACTTGCCGCCGATATCGGGCTTCGTGTTGAGAAACCCGTCACCTTGAAAACGGAAACAGCGCGATCACAGATCGCTGAAGTCAACGCCGATGTGATGGTTGTTGCCGCCTATGGTTTGTTGCTCCCGCAACTAATCCTTGATTTGCCGAAGTACGGTTGCATTAATATTCACGGCTCGCTGCTGCCTCGCTGGCGCGGCGCGGCGCCGGTTCAACGGGCCATCGAGGCGGGCGACGCACGAACCGGCATCTGCATCATGCAGATGGACGCAGGGCTCGACACCGGACCGGTTCTACAAGAGCGAAAAATTGATATCGCGGCAGACGAGACCAGCGCATCGCTGGTCGCCAAGCTTGCCGCGATCGGTGCCGAAAGTATTGTCGAGGTACTCGCCGATGTCGCCAACATCACGCCGCGTCCACAGGACGCGACAGGCGCCACATATGCGTCAAAAATCAGCAAATCAGAATCTTCGATTGATTGGTCGGCACCGGCTGCACAAATAGAGCGACGCATCCGCGCCTTTGATCCATTCCCCGGCTGTGAAACGACCATCCGCGGGGAGCGTATCAAGATCTGGCAGGCAATGGTGGCCGACGCGACAGCCGGGGCTGCTGTGGGCAGCATCACCGCAGTATCGCGCGACGATTTCTCGGTACAGTGTGGCCAGGGCGCGTTGCGTATCATCACGGTACAACGTGCAGGAGGACGGCGTATCCCGGTACGCGAACTGCTGCAATCCAGTGCGCTAACTCAAGGGCAGCAATGCACAAGATCATGAACAAGAAAAACAACCCCACGCAGCCAAAATCGCACAGCCCTCAGCCAAAACCTCAGCCTGTGGTTCCGACAGAATCGCGGGGCATGGTCGCTGTTCAGATCACCACCGCAGACATCGTGGGACGCGTGCTTGGCGGCAAGAATCTCGACCGCGAACTGAGTGAAGCACTGGCCAAAAGCAGCAATTTATCGGCAAACGAACGGCAGGCAGTACACTCGATCAGCTTTGATGTGCTGCGACACTACGGCTTGCTGAATGCGCAACTTGACGTGCTGCTCAGCCAGCCGCTGACCGACGCGCCAGTTCGATTCCTCTTGCTGGTCGCCCTTGCCCAACTTCAGTTCTCAAAAGTTGCCGCCCATATGGTCGTCGACAATGCGGTAGATGCTGCGGTGACCATGGGCTTTGCGCGAGCGAAGGGGCTGACCAACGCCGTACTTCGAAACTACCTGAGGGCACCGGAGAAGTTTGAGCGCAAGCGCTTCAAGGACCCGGTTGCCAGTTTTGATCACCAACGTTGGTGGATTTCGCGCCTTGAAGCCGAGTATCCCGACTTCTACCAGGGCATCCTATCTACCGCGCGCGCGCGCCCACCGATGCATTTGCGCGTGAACATTCGCAAGTCTTCTACTTCGGCCTATCTGGCGTTGTTGGCCGAGCAGGGGATTTCAGCGACACAGATCGGCGATGTTGCGATTGCGCTGGAATCTGCCGTACCGGTGAGCGCGCTGCCGAATTTCGCAGCAGGCTGGGTGTCCGTGCAGGATGTGGGCGCCCAGCAGGCGGCGCGACTACTCGACGCTCGCGACGGCATGCGCGTACTCGACGCCTGCGCCGCCCCCGGCGGCAAGAGCGGGCACATTCTTGAGCGCGGCAACGTCCAACTCACAGCACTCGACAGTGATCGTGTACGCTTGAAGCGTGTGTCAGACAACATTGCGCGGCTTGGGCTCAAAGCAGTCGTGAAGCACGCAGACGCGGCAAAGATCGATGACTGGTGGGACAAGAAACCGTTTGATCGGATTCTGTTGGATGTTCCTTGCAGCGGCTCGGGTGTTGCTCGGCGCCATCCTGACATCAAGTGGATACGCCGCGAGACCGATGTGAAGCGGTTTGCCGTCGCACAAATCCGGCTGCTGACAGCAATGTGGCAATGTCTGGATCACGGCGGCAGATTGCTCTACGTTACCTGCTCTGTTTTTCGCGCGGAAAATCAGGACCTGATCGCAGAATTCCTGCAGTCGGAGCCAACTGCACGGTCAATTTCCGTATCTGCCGCGCTCGCATCGGGTATCGGCCATCGCCTCGTCGGACAACTCACCGATACCGATGCCATCGAGGACGCCATACTGTTGCCCGACGATCACCATGATGGTTTTTACTACGCGCTGCTTGAAAAGACAGTGCCCGCATCGGATGCGCCGGCTAGCGCAGCCTGATTTTTCGGCCGCCAGATCGGCGCCCAGCCAGACGCTCGCTGCGATCTGGCGTCGAGCGATCACTTGCCTGTGCCTGACGCTTTGCCTCGGGGTGGCGCCAGCGGCGTACGCCGAAGGTGTGCAACTGACCGCAGTCAAGATTGAAGCCACTGATGACGGCTACCAAGTTAATGCAGACTTCGAATTGCAACTCGCAAACATGCTTTTGGAAACCATCCGGAAAGGAGTGCCTTTGTACTTTGTGGTTGAGTTCGAGCTCCGGCGCAGCCGCTGGTATTGGCTTGACGAAATTGCGGTTCGTGCCGTGCGTGAAAGACGGGTTTCCTACGCGCCGTTGACCGAGCAGTTTCGACTCAACACGGCCGGCATATCGCAAAACCTCTCCAACGCCGACGACGTAAAGCGGGCGTTATCGCGGATCCGCTCATGGACCGTTGCGGAAAAGGGCAGGCTGAAACCCGGCGACAAGTTTGACGCGGCAATCCGCTTTCGCCTCGATACTGCGCAATTACCAAAGCCCTTCCAGCTCGACACATTTGGCTCGCGCGAGTGGAAATTGTCCAGCGATTGGCATCGCTGGACAATTTCAATCGGCCGCGACGGGAGCGTGATCCCATGATCCGCGCCATCATTTTGCTATTGGTCGTGCTCGGCGTAGCGCTCATCACCCTGATGTTTCGCGCCTCAAGCAACAACGCGGTATTCGAGCAACACTACGCCAGCCTGTTTTGGCTCGGACTGGGTTTGACCGCCGGACTGCTTGCCTTGATCGGCATGCAGGTGTTTTCGCTGGTTAAGAAACTACGCGGCCGGGTGTTCGGTTCGAAACTGGCGCTGCGGCTGATGGCCGTCTTCGCCCTCATGGCGATCATTCCCGGTGGATTGGTGTATGCAATCTCTGTTCAGTTTCTGAACCGATCAATTGACTCTTGGTTTGATGTGCCGGTAGATCAAGCCTTCGAAAGCGCCCTCGACCTTGGTCGCGCCGCGCTTGACGCGAGTGCCACCGAACTGTTGCGCCGATCCCGCGATGCCGCCTTACGCGCCGCCGACGCAACCGGCGATGCGGTCGAAATTAGCAAACAGATTCGCCAACAATACAACTTGGATGAGGTACTCGTCGCCGGCGCGGATGCAAGTATTAAGGGCTGGGCGAGCGCAGAAGTGACGGCTTCCGCCAACCGCACACGATTGATGCCCGACAAACCGACCGCCGCCGAGGTTCGCGATGCCGTCACCAAGGGGCCGCAAAAGTTCACCGAATCGCTTGGCGACAAGGCGATATTCTTTCGCGTCGTGATATTGATACCGGCAGCGCCGACACTTGAAGGCACGCGCGTCTTGCAGCTCCTGCAGTCCGCGCCGAAGAAGTTGATCGCCGACGCGCAAAGCGTGGAATCGGGGGTGCGTGACTATCAACGGCTGCAGTTGCTGCGAGACGGCCTGAAACGCGTCTTTGCCCTTACGCTCACCTTGGCGATGGTACTCACGCTGTTTTCGGCCATTTCGCTTTCATTTTTACTTTCCGAACGATTGTCAGCACCGCTATCAGCGCTGGCAGAATCCACGCGGGCCATCGCCAAGGGTGACTTCACGAAACTCAACCCGGTCAAAAGTCGCGACGAGTTTGGCGTCCTGACACAGTCCTTCAACACCATGACACGCCAGCTAAGTGAGGCGTCCGGTATCGTTGCCAGCAAACAACTCGAACTCGAAACGGCAAACGCCTACCTTGAGTCTATTCTGGGCAATCTCACTTCCGGTGTCGTCACGCTGGATAACCGGCTCCACGCCAAATCGATCAATCGGATCGCGCGCGAAATGCTCGGCCTCAGCGCCGAGGCGATCAACGGCAAGCCTCTTCCCCAGTGGGGACTAGTGCGTCCCCGGTTGGCAGACATGATTGCCGAAATTTCGCAACAACTCACTTCCATGCGCGAGACACCGCGGGAAAGACCGTGGGAGAGACAGTTCCAGATTGATGCCGCTGATACGCCGGTCTTGGTGCCGGCGACAACCGTCCAAATGAGAGCCGTCGGCGCGACCGGCAAGCGGGCGCTGCTGGTCCGCGGCACCAAACTATCGCCGGATATTGGTGCCGGATATGTGCTGGTGTTCGACGACATCACCGGACTCATCCAGGCGCAGCGCGATGCGGCATGGGGAGAAGTGGCGCGTCGGTTGGCACACGAAATCAAGAATCCGCTCACGCCGATTCAACTTTCGGCAGAGCGCATGCAAATGAAGCTTGCCGACAAGCTGCCGGAGCATGAACGGGACATCCTCAGCCGCGCAACTCACACCATCGTCGCACAGGTCGCGGCGCTCAAGGGCATGGTTGACGACTTCAGCCTGTACTCTCGGGCATCGCGCATGAAACCCGAGCAGGTCGACCTGAATGAACTTGTGCTGGATGTCTTGGCGCTTTATCAGTCAATGCCAGCCAAGCTCATTTCCGACCTTACGCTGCTACCGCCGGTGAGCGTCGATCCGGCGTTGCTTCGTCAGGTCATCCACAACCTCATGCAGAATGCGCAGGACGCCCTTGTCGACAGCCCGGCGCCGACAGTGACAGTTTCAACCTCGTTGACCGCCGACGGCGTGGCGCTCCGTATCGCCGACAACGGTAGCGGCATCCGCGCAGATGTTATCGCCCGCATCTTTGAGCCTTACGTGACGACCAAGCCACGTGGCACCGGACTAGGGTTGCCGATCGTCAAGAAAATCATCGAAGAGCACCGCGGCACCATTGTCGCTGAGAACACCGCACCGCACGGCGCAATGTTCACCATTTACCTGCCGTTGTCCGACACCGCTGCCGAAGTCGGAACAACTACTCCAATCGAATCTCAATAGACGCGCTAAACTGAACCTCAGGATAAAAATCGACATGCCAGCCAACAATATTTTGGTCGTTGACGACGAAATTGGGATCCGAGAGTTGTTATCGGAGATCCTGAAGGACGAGGGATACACGGTCCGCGTCGCAGAGAACGCACAATCAGCCCGTGCCGCGCGTCGCGAGGCACGGCCAGATCTCGTCTTGCTCGATATCTGGATGCCTGACATGGACGGCATTTCTCTGCTCAAGGAATGGGCGCAGAATGGCCAGCTCACGATGCCGGTCGTTATGATGTCCGGACATGGCACCATTGAATCAGCGATAGAGGCGACACGAATCGGCGCCTTTGATTTTCTGGAAAAACCGATCAGCCTCCCCAAGCTCGTCGCGACCGTTGGCAAGGCGCTGGCTGGCGGTCGCGTGTTGGCGAAGCCGGGCCTGTCGTTTGCTCACCTTGGGCGCGCAAAAATCATCAGCGAACTCCGCCAGCGCCTCGACCAGGTGAGCCGGCTGCGCATTCCACTATTACTGACCGGTGAAACCGGCTGCGGGTTTGAGTTGATCGCTCGCATGGTTCACCTTCGCAACACACCATGGCTCGCACCGACCGAGCACGGCTGGCTCGCACTCAACCCGTTCGCTCCACTCGCCGACGCGCGCGACGGGGTCTTGTTTCTCGAGGATATCGAGCGGCTCACGCGTAACGAGCAGCGCGGCCTATCGCAGCTGATCACCAAATTGGAGAAGTTCAATGTCCGTCTGGTGGCGGCGACATCACATTCGCTGTTGCCGATGATTGAAGCGGGCGACTTTGATTCCAACCTTCATGCGCAGTTGTCCGGGATCACGTTGCGCATTCCATCGTTGCGCGAGCACGCCGAGGACATCCCCGATCTGGCCAACACGATGCTGCTGCAAATGGTGGAGTCCAACGAATGCCCGCTTCGCTCATTCAGTGTCGGCGCACTGAACGCACTGCGCAACCTTGAGTGGCCGGGCAACCTGCCGGTTCTGCAAAATGCGGTCAAGACGCTCGCCCTCACCAGCCTTGCCGCCGAGGTGACAGCCGATGATGTGTCCCGGGTGGCGGTAGAGCTCGGCCTGAATGTCGCAACCGGCGACATGCCGATGGGCGGTATCCCGTTCGATCTACCGCTTCGGGAGGCGCGTGAACGTTTTGAGTACCAGTATTTTCTGCATCACATCCGCCACGAGGAAGGCAATATGTCGCGCGTGGCGGAGAAGGTCGGTCTGGAGCGCACGCATCTTTACCGCAAGCTCAAGCAGCTCGGAATTCGCCCGTCAGGCAAAACCGAATAGGCAGACTTGCCGCGCCAGACAGCCAAACATCAGACGGCAAGCTGTCCAATCCGAACGACTGTGAGTCCGGGCTTAACGTGGACCAGCGTCGGCATGATCAACACGCAATTGTCGTACGGCGACAGCACCGGGACGCCGTCATCGTGGGCAATGACATCGCCGCGTCGCGCGATGATATCCAGCCCCTGCGTGCCGGCTCGAAAACGATAGTCGGCGCTGCTGGCAATCAGCGCATCAGTAACGCGCACCACCTTCGGGGCCGGCAACGGCGTAGCATCCAGCTGCTGGTCGGCGATGCCTCGATCAACACAGCCTGTTTGCCTGAGAAAGCGCCACACGGTCTGCCAGGCGACGGACTCCGCCGCCTGTTCCCAATGTTGCCCACACTCAACCAGCAGCGCATTCTTCGACGAGGCCGGATCGCCGAAGCCGCCGTAGTCTCGCATCCGCGTGCCGTTGGCGTGGCCCTTGTCGCTCACGATGAACTCTGGGATGCCGACAGCCTGGGCAAACTCCACACCTTTATCGAGTGGCCCGCAAATCATCAGCGGGCCGTGCGGGTCGTGCATGGAGTGAATATCCAGCAGCAGATCGACGTCGTCAATCACGGGACGCATCGCGCGGGCACGCGTCAGCTCGGACGAGTTTCTGCCGCCATCGAGCGTTGCTGCGGCCCAGACCCGGTTGAAGTCTTCGTCGACGTACCGGTTGGCGTGCGGATGCAGGGAATCCCAACAGTGATAGGCATCGACGTTTGCAAACGACAATGACAGCTTGCCGCGGATCGGACGAACATTCATTTTGAACAATCGATCAACTGCAATTGCACCGCAAATTTCGTTGCCATGCGTGACGGCGTTAACCATTACATGTGGCCCCGGCATACCCGAGTCGAACGTCGTCACATAGTTAACGCCGCAATTTCCGGCCCGGTGGGCCGAAATATCGGGCGGCGTTAGTTCGACCTTGTAGGGTGACCCGCCCGATGCTGATTTAATGGTCATGTTTGTGTCCGTGCTTTTTCTCTTCGCTCGAGCCATGCGCGTGGCCATGATCGTGATGGTGGTGGTCATGTCCGCAGTCTTGATGGTGTTGATGACCGGGCATATTGTCGTGCGCGTAAGCGGCGACTTCCTCAACCAAGCGCGTAATGTCCTGCTGCAACTTATTGAAGTTGCCGTTCGGCTCACGCGTTTCTTCGTTCATGTACAGCCGCCGGTTCACTTCAATTTGAATCGAATGTTTGTTCTGCTTGGGATCGGAATAGGCGCGTACCAATTCAACCCCTTTGTAAGGGTCGTTGATGCGCACATCGTAGCCCATCTCTTTGAGCACCACTGCGATGAAAGTCGTAAACGCGGGAGAGCAGGTGGTGCCATCCCGGTCGCCGAGCACAAAGTCTGCTCTCGCGACGCCCGGCCCCTCTTCAGAAATAATCGAAGACGTTGCCGGCATTGAGTGGCAGTTAATGTGCCACACCGCGCCGTAGTGTTTGTGTGCACTATTGATGGCATCACGAACCGCCTTGTGATACGGCGCGTAGCACTTTGCAATGCGCGATTGCACTTCGGCAACGCTGAGCTGCCGGGCGTAAATCGGCTCGCCGGTATCGAGCAGCCGCCACACCAGCCCGATACCCTTTTCCGTTTTTCGGGACACCTTGATCGGGCCCGGCCAAGGACTGTCTAGCAGAGCTGGATCAATATCGAGCAGCGAACGATTGGCGTCGATGTAGCTGCGCGGAAAATTGGCGGCAAGTAAAGTTGCGCCAAGCGCCGGGGCGGCACCATAGAGTGCGTCGACATGGGTGTCTTCGGCGCGCCGCAATATTAGCGGATCGACGCTATGTTGGAAATCCGCGGGATAGCGCGTTCCACTGTGCGGCGAATCAAATACCAGCGGAACGTCATGGTCGTGCGTGGTGCTCGGTGGGAAAACCGAGTAGGCAAGGTTGGGCTGAATTGCGTTCGACATATCGGTTACTCGTGGTTGTTCAATGCGGATCGGAGAGCAGATGACAGGCAGCATAGCGCGACGCTGCAATCTGCTTTAGTGGTGGCGCGACGCTCTGGCAGCGGCCGCCGGCAACAGACCCTGCGTGAGGACAGCGCGGATGAAAGTGGCAACCGGAGGGCGGATTCAGTGGTGAAGGAATCTCGCCGGAAACGGCAACAAAGTCCTTCTTCCGCACTTTCAGAGAAGGCACTTCTCGGAGCAGTGCCTGGGTGTAGGGGTGCTGCGGGCTGGCAAATATCTCCTCGGTCGGGCCTTCTTCAACAACGCGCCCGAGATACATCACAACAACACGATCAGACAAATGGTTGACGACGCCGAGATCGTGGCTGATGAACAGATAGGTGAGGTCGAGCTCTTCGCGGAGCTTGATAAACAGATTCAACACCTGCGCTTGAATGGAAACATCCAGAGCAGCAACCGCTTCATCGCAAACTAGGAACGTCGGTTTGACCGCAAGTGCCCGTGCAATGCCCACCCGGGCACGCTGGCCGCCGGAAAATTGATGCGGAAAGCGATCCATCAGCGCCGGATCAAGACCGACCTTGGTCATCAAGCCCGCGACGTAGTCGCGCTTGTCTTTGGCGCCGATGATTCCATGCACCACCGGCGCCTCGCCGACAATGTCTTCAACCCGATAACGCGGGTTGAGGGACGCGTATGGATCCTGGAAGATCATTTGCGCTTCGAGTTGCATGGCACGCTTCTCCCCGGCATTCATGTCGCCAACCGGCTTGCCACGCCAATGCTTGGTGCCTGCCGAGGGTTGATGCAAGCCAACCACAATGCGACCGAGCGTCGATTTGCCGCATCCGGACTCACCGACCAGGCCGACCACCTCGCCTTTGTTGACACTCAGATTCACGTTGTCAACAGCATGCACGACCTCGGCTCGCAGGCTTGCCCCCAACTTTTGCGCAAGCCGTCCGGCCGCATCGAGCTTTTTCTCGAATCGCTTGGAGACCGCGCGCAGTTCCAGTAACGCCGCCATCAATCGCGCTCCTGCTGTTTTCGGAACTTCATATTTTGCCAAACCCCAATATTGGCGGGCTTTTCCAAGCATTTTTGCCTGTAAGTGACCGCCAATAAACGACTTTCAGTATTTATCTTGATCGTCATGGTGGCAACCTTGGGAAGTGGCAGCGCGCCGCATGAGCAGCCGACACATCAAAAGCGGGCATCGCTTCGCATGCCGCTGCCCGGTCATCGCACCGATCCCGAAATGCACAGCCGCTACCGATGGCCAGTAGCGACGGCGTCATGCCGCGAATCTGCCGTAATGGCGTGCCGCGAATGTTAGACGACGGCACTGAACTCAACAATCCGTTGGTGTAGGGGTGCATCGGCCGATCCAACACATCGGCAACGTCACCGGCTTCCACAATCTTGCCGGCGTACATGACGGCAATTTTATCGGCGAGCCCGGCAACCACCGAGAGGTCGTGGGTGATCCAGATCAGCGCGGTACCTGACTCACGGCACAGCCTTTGCATTTCAAACAGTATTTGCCCTTGAATGGTCACATCCAGCGCCGTCGTTGGCTCGTCGGCGATGATCACATCCGGCTTGTTGAGCAGCGCGATGGCGATCGCTACACGTTGTCGCATACCACCGGAAAACTGGTGTGGATACGCCTGCAGGCGCTCATCCGGCGACGCAATGCCGACCTGCGCCAGCGCTTCGCGACAGCGCTCGAGCGCCTCCTGCCGGCTGACAACGTGGTGCGCGGTGATCGCCTCCATCATCTGCGTATCGATACGCAACACCGGATTCAACGTCATCATCGGATCCTGAAAAATCATCGCGATGCGGTTGCCTCGCAGCGCCCGCCACCGCTTGTTGTCAAACCGCGTCACGTCAGCGCCATTCAGCCAGATGCGTCCGTCGACAATGCGGCCGGGCGCGTCGATCAGTCCCATCAGCGAGTAACCTGTCATCGATTTGCCGGAGCCGGACTCACCGACCAGCCCCATCACCTGCCCGCGTTCTACTGAAAACGACACCCCGTCGACCGCTTTCACGACGCCGGCCGTGGTGAAGAAATGCGTTTTCAGGTTGTCAACCTGCAGAACCATCTTGCTGGCGCTGCTCATTTCTTGAGCCTCGGGTTAAGCACATCACGCAGTTGATCGGCCACCAAATTAATGGCCATGATGGTGACCAGCAACGCCACGCCCGGATAAAACGAAATCCAGTACTTGCCACTCATAAGATAGGTAAATCCGTTTGAGATCAGCAATCCAAGCGACGGCTCCGTGACAGGCATACCCAAACCCAGAAACGACAATGTCGCTTCCAGCGAGATCGCGTGTGCCACCTGCACGGTCGCCACGACAATCAGCGGTGGCAGGCAATTGGGCAACATATGGCGAAATACAATCCGTGGCTTCGACAGCGCCAGCACGGTGGCGGCCTCCACATACTCTTTCTGGCGTTCCACCAAGGCCGATGCGCGCACGGTGCGCGCATAGTAAGCCCATTGCACCGTCACCAGCGCGATCACGACCTTGTCGACGCCCTGGCCAAACATTGCCAGCAGAATCAGCGCGATAAGAATCGCTGGAAAAGACAACTGGATATCGACAATCCGCATGATCAGCGTATCTACCCAGCCGCCAAAGTAGGCAGCGACCATGCCCAAGGTCAAGCCGATACCCAATGCAAAGACGGTGGAAACCACGCCCACGCCGAGTGAAATGCGCAGGCCATAGAAGATACCGGACAACATATCGCGCCCCTGATCGTCGGTGCCGAGCAGATGGGTTTTGCCGGCCGCTGATTGCTCGCCCGGCGCCAACTTGCCATCCATGATGTCGAGCTGGGACAAATCGTACGGATTCTGCGGTGCAAGCAGCGGCGCCGCGACGGCGATCACCATCACCACAACAAGGACAGCCAGCCCCAGCAGCGCCAGCCGGGATTCGGCAAACTCGCTCCAGAAACGCCGCAATGGTGTCTGTTCTGAGGCCATCAGTGCCCCGCTGCGGCGGCTTGACCGAGCCGCACGCGCGGATCGAGCAATGAATAAACCATGTCGACGATGAAGTTGATGGCGATGAACAAGGTAACGATTACCATCAGGTAGGCAACGATCACCGGGCGATCCAACTGGTTGATCGAATCAATCAGCAGCTTGCCGGTACCGGGCCAAGCGAAGATCGATTCGGTGACGATGGCGAAGGCGATCACCGAACCGAACTCAAGGCCGATGACGGTAACGATCGGAATCATGATGTTCTTCAATACATGAACGCCGATCACACGTGATGGCGAGAGCCCCTTGGCGCGCGCAAACTTTACATAGTCCTGTAGCACCGCCTCCCTGACTTGCGCCCGCGTAAGGCGGATCAACAACGACAGTTTGAACAGCGCCAGATTCACGCCTGGCAACAGCAAATGCGACAAACCATCGACCGTCAGAAAACTGACGGGGACGCCGAACAGCAAGGTCGTATCGCCACGCCCATTTGACGGCAACCAGCCGAGCTGCACGGCAAAGAACATGATCAATATCAGCCCGACCCAGAAGGTCGGTAACGAGAATCCAACAATCGAGAATGCCATGATGCCCCGACCGATGATGCTGTCGGGCTTCAGCCCTGCGATGAGGCCCAACGGTATGCCGGCAAACACGGCCAGAACCATTGCGAAGAGCGCCAGTTCGAGGGTTGCAGGCATCTTCGACAATATCAATTCGAGCGCCGGAGTACCGAACACGAACGAGCGGCCAAGGTCGCCCGTGACCGCGCCGCCCAGAAAGGTCAGATATTGCACATACAGCGGCTTGTCGAGCCCCAGCGCCGCTGTTGCGCGCGCGCGCTCAACCTCGTCTGCCTGCGGGTTGACTAATAAATCGATCGGGTTGCCGATTGCGTAGACACCGAGAAACACGATGAGAGACATGGCAACCAGTACCAGGCCCGACTGCGATAGGCGGCGCAGAAAATAAGCGAGCAAGTTAAATCCGGGCGGCTATCGGCCGCGCAAGGCTGGCGACAAATTGCGCATGCTACTTGCCCGGCTTTAACGACATCGCCAGCGTGTATTGATCAGTACGTGCGCTGTATTTCAAGCCCTTGGCTGACGCCCAAGTGGAGACTTCATAATGCAGCGGAATCAACCCGACATCACCCATCACTATTTCAGCTGCTTGAATAATCATGGCTTCGCGCTTCTTGTCGTCCATCGTCACCAGCGCGTCTGAAAGTACCTTGTCAAAGGCAGGATTGGAGTAACGGCCGCGGTTGGTCACACCTATGCCTTTGGCCGTGTCATACGTCGCCAGTAACGATCGCATTGCCGAACCCTGTTCGCCAGATTCAGTGCCCCAGCCAAGCAACATATAACCAAATTCAAGCTTGGTCGCGCGCGTAAAGTAGACCGACGACGGCATGGTTTCAACTTTGGTATCGATGCCGATGCGGGTATACATCTGGGCCAGCGCCTGCGCAATGCCAGAGTCGTTGATATAGCGGTTGTTTGGGCCGTGAATGGTCATCGCAAAACCATTCGGATAGCCGGCTTCGGCGAGCAGTTTTTTCGCCCCTTCAGAGTCAAACTTCATCGGTTTGAGTTTCTTGCTGGTGCCGTAAAAGAAGTCGGGCAGCAGCTGTGCGGCCGCAACCGCCTTGCCCTCCATCACGCGCGAAACAATTGCGTCGCGGTTCACCGCCATTGAAAGCGCTTTGCGTACCCGTGCATCGCGGAACGGATTCTTGTCGAGCGGCTTGCCATCTTTCGAGGTGACAAATGGTGGGGACTTGTCGGTGCTCTGGTTCATGTGTACGTAAATTACGCGGTTCGAGACCTTGTCGACCAGTGACAGCTTCTTGTCGGCCGCCATCTTGGCGATATCGGCGGTAGGCACCGTTTCAATGAGTTGCACATCACCCGAGAGAAGCGCGGCAACACGGGCTGCGGGATTGGTAAGCATCTTGAAAGTGATCTTGTCCCATGGCTCTTCGCCTCCCCAATATGCATAGTTTGCCTTCAACAGTACGCGCTGGTTTGGAACATACTCCCCAAACTTGTAAGGGCCCGTGCCAATCGCCGCTCTGCCACTGTTGAATTCTTCGGTGTTAGATTTTTCATGCGCTTTATTGATGATCATCACCGAGGCCAAGTCCGAGGGCAACAACACGTTCGGTGTCGCGGTCTTGAAAATGATCGTGTGTGGATCCAACACTTTTACATCAACAATCGGTTTAACGAAGGTGGCGAACGATGAGGGACTATTGGCGACATTGGGTGCACGTCTGAGCGTGGCGACGACGTCATCGGCAGTGAACATCGTCGCGTCGTGAAAGCGTACGTTTTTGCGCAGTTTGAATTCCCATGTCAGGTCATCGATGGCTTTCCATGACACCGCAAGCGCGGGCTTCAGCTTTTGGTTCTCGTCGCGCGCGATCAGCCCCTCAAACATGTGCAGCATCATCGAGTTGTTTGGTGACAGGTTGTGATAATGCGGATCCATCGATGTGATGGCCGCCTGCAGGCCGATTGAGACATCGCGCACTTTGTTGGCTGGCGATTGCGCCTGTGCGGTGGCCACCAGACTCAAGACTAACAACGCCGTATGCAAAATCGCGACGTTGGAATGACGACGAAAAGCGTGCAACATAGAGGCTCCCTGAAAATGCGCGTCTAATTACCGAATGGTGGCGCGCGTCATCGCGTGCCGAGCGGGAAATGATAGCGGATTTCATGTTCGTCGGCGGGTGCCAATTGCGATTCGGTGCGTGTTGCCTGTCAAGCCGCAAAGGACAAGAGATGTCGATAATCGAGAGCTTTGAAGCAATGCTGGCGAGGGGTAAAGACAGCGCGCTCTTGCGTTTTTCACTGGGCAACGCCTACCTACTTGCCGATGATGCGCCGCGCGCGATCACGCACTTGACGGCAGCGGTGGCGCTTGACCCGAACTACTCTGCGGCTTGGAAACTGCTCGGCAAGGCGCACGTCGCTGGCGGCGATATTGCGGGTGCGATTCAGGCATATGAAGAGGGCATTCGCGCGGCGACGACAAATGGCGACAAGCAGGCTGCCAAGGAGATGGCGGTGTTCATGAAACGTCTGCAGGCGTAACCAAAGCTCGACAAACCCTAGGATAGACGGGCACTTTCAGACGCTTTTGCCTGAAAGTGCCGGCGGAACGGAGAGTTTCAGTTCTGCAAAAACGCGAGAATCTCTGCGCGCGCGACGCCGCCATCAATGCGCGACGTGCCGAGCGCGTCGAGCAAGATCAGCCGAATTTTGCCTTCCTCGTTTTTTTTGTCGCGCGACATGTGCACAAGCATGAGCTCTGCGCTGATTGGTGGCATTTTGGTGCTGAGGCCAGCGCGCTCCAGCAGCGTAATGACGCGCGCCGCCGTGGCAGCGTCGATACGCCCCAGCTTGGCAGAAAACCGTGCTGCTAGGGCCATACCGCAACCCACCGCTTCGCCGTGCAGCCAAACGCCATAGCCAAGGCTCGACTCAATGGCGTGGCCAAAGGTGTGGCCAAAGTTCAACAACGCCCGCCCACCGGTTTTGTTAGTTTCATATTCATCGTCAGCCACCACCGCCGCCTTAATCTCGCAGCAGCGCCGGATCGCGTACGCGAGAGCCAGATCTTGGCGCGCATTTAAGGCGTCGATATTGACCTCCAGCCACTCAAAAAAAATAGTGTCAAGTGCCGCGCCGTACTTGATGACTTCGGCGAGCCCCGCACGGTACTCACGATCGGGCAGGGTGCGCAGCACATCTGTGTCGATCAGTACATGTTGCGGCTGATAGAACGCCCCCACCATGTTCTTGCCCAAGGGATGATTGATGGCGGTCTTGCCGCCAACGGACGAATCGACTTGGGCCAGCAAGGTGGTCGGAATCTGCACGAACCTGACGCCGCGTTGATAGGTCGCCGCGGCGAAGCCGACCATGTCGCCAACCACACCGCCGCCGAGCGCCACCAACAGCGTGTTTCGGTCGCATGCATGCGTCAACAGCGCATCGAAGATGTGGTTCAGCGATTGCCAGTCTTTGTGCGTTTCGCCATCACGCAATACGATCGACATTGGCGGTCGACCGGCCGCAGCAAACGCGGTCATGACCGCATCCCCGTACAACGGAAATACAACCTCATTGGAAATGACGACAACCTTCGACGCGGCCTGCGAAATCACCTGCGGGACCCCGCGTGCCAAAAGGCCAGCCCCGATTTCTATCAGGTAGCTGCGCTCGCCGAGCGCCAGCTGCAGGGATTGCGGCGCAGCAATGCTAGCGGTCGGCATGGGTTAACGTCGGCTTCAAGTGGGCTGTGTCGGTTTGATCACTCTTGTATTCGGCTGTCCGGATTTCATACATCGTCCGGAACCACATTTTCGCAGATGTCAGGCGCGGCGCGCGTCGAGACATTCACGCTCATACAAACTTCGCCGGCAGGCCCGCTTCAAGTTCCCGCCTCGCAACGGCAACAACCTCAAGCAACTCGCGTAGAAATTTCTCACGGTGGGTGGTGCCGGTGTCGACAGTCGCATGCGCAGTTTCGGTGTACAGGGGCTCGCGGACCACCAACAGCCCGTGCAGGGCCGTCCGCCGATCCACGCCTTCGAGCAGCGGCCGCTTATTCGTTGCCGCCCCGTGCTTTTTCTGCGTTCGTGCATCGAGGGTGTCAATCCCCGCCCGCAAATAGATCACCACGCCCCGCGACCGCAGCGCTCGTCGACTATCTTCACGCAGTACCGCGCCGCCGCCGGTCGCCAACACTACCGACTCCATGCGGGTGAGCTCATCAAGCACCGCCGCTTCGCGCTCGCGAAAGCCGGCTTCCCCCTCGATTTCGAATATCGTCGATATTTCGACCCCGTTACGCCGGACGATTTCTTCATCACTATCGATAAACGGCTGCCCGAGCGCCTTGGCGAGCGTGCGCCCCACCGTACTCTTGCCGGCGCCGGGCATTCCGATCAAGAAGACATTCTTCGACAGCGGCATGTGGGCTACTCTGAAAGCAACGGGGCGCCCGAAGCGCCCCGCCTAATACATTAAGACAAATTTAGCGTTCAGCGGACCGACAACTGCTCCTTGATGATCCGCGGCGTGATGAAGATCAGCAACTCAGTCTTCTCATCCCGCTTGGTTGTCGTCTTGAACAGGTTTCCGAGGAATGGGATATCACCAAGCAGCGGCACTTTGGTCACGTCGGTACGCGTGGTCTGCTCGTAGATGCCGCCGAGAACCACCGTCTCACCGTTGTCGGCGAGCACTTGCGTTTTCAATGTGCGCGTCTCGATTGAGGGGATACCGCCGATTAACGCACCGACGCTATCCTTCTTGATGTCCAGATCCATGATGACTTTGTCGTCCGGCGTGATCTGTGGCGTGACGTCGAGGGACAGGACGGCCGGCTTGAACTGGGTGGTGGTACCGCCACTTGAAGCCTGCGTCTGAAACCCGATTTCAGTACCTTGCGTGATCGTGGCTTTGCGCTTGTCCGCTGTCACGATCCGTGGATTTGAGACAACCTTGCCACGATTGTCGGCTTCCAGTGCCGAGATCTCGAGATTAACCACGTTACCGTTACCTAGGTTCAGAAATGTCAGTCCAAGCGTACCGGCGGCACCGACAGGCAGGTTGACGTTTAGGTCGCCGGCGGAAAATGCCGTCGGCACCGTTCCCCGCGCAATGCTGTTCGCTTGACTCACGCTACCGGAGGCTCCGATATTGCGGCCATCGGCCGTCACGCCTGCTGATGTGCCGAATCTTGCACCAAGCTGGCGGCGGAAGTTGTCGTCCGCAATCACGATGCGTGCCTCGATTTGCACCTGACGCACCGGGACGTCGAGTTGCGCGACGAGTCTGCGCACCTCATCAAGCCTTGCGGAAACGTCCTGCACGAACATCGTGTTGGTCCGGGCATCGACCGTGACCGAGCCGCGCTTGGAGAGTATCTTCTGTTGACCGTCGCTGAGAAGGCTGCGCACGTCGCTCGCCTTGGCGTAGGAAAGCACGAAGCTCTCGGTGCGGAGCGGCTCAAGCTCGGTCGTCTGCAACGCAACTTCGAGTGCCAATTTTTCCTTCGTCGCAAGCTCGTCCGAAGGTGCGATCAATACGACGTTACCGTTCTTGCGCTTCGACAGCCCCTTGGACTGGAGGATGATATCGAGCGCCTGATCCCATGGCACATCCTTGAGGCGCAGTGTAAGACTGCCGCCAACCGTATCGGAAGTGATGATGTTGAGGCCGGTGAAGTCGGCGATCACCTGCAACACCGCCCGCACCTCGATGTTTTGGAAATTCAATGATAGCTTTTCGCCGCTGTATCCCGTGCCCTGAACCAGTTTGTTCGGGTCTTCCTTGATCGCTTTGATTTCTACGATAAATTGCGTGTCCGTCTGGTAGGCGGAATACTCCCACTGGCCGCGCGGCTCGATGATCATGCGGGTGTTGGCACCTTGGTCAATGACGTCCACCGTTCTCACCGGCGTTGCAAAATCGAGTACATCCAGACGACGGATCAGATTTTTAGGTGCCGCCGTGTTGACGAAATCCACGATAACGACTTTGCCCTGTTGACGTATATCGATGCCGGTTGTGGCCGACGACAAGTCAACGACGACGCGGCCTTCACCATTGCTACCGCGACGGAAATCCACATCACGAATCGAGTAGCGTGTTGTTGCCGTTGCCGGTGCCGGCTCGGCAAACCGCGTTACCTGCGCGCTTTCTTTGAGCGCGCTTTGCGCGCCCCCGTCCAGCGCAAGTACCAGCGTTGCACCTTCCAAGGTCGGCACGTAAGTCAGCACCCTGCTCAGATTGATGACCAGGCGGGTACGACTGCCGGCTTCCACCACGTTAATACTGCGTACATCGCCCTGCCCTATGTCTACCAGCGACTTACCGAGACCGTTCGCCACATTCGGCAGATCGATCGCGATGCGCGCCGGATTAGAAACGGTAAAGCCGTTGGGGACCACCGTCAAGGGCGTCTTAAACGTCGCGCGGATTACAACTCTGCCGCCGCCCAGCGTGGTGGCAGTCACGGATTCGATCGAGTTACGCTCCTGCGCACTGGTTGTGGACACGATCCCAAAGGCAAGCAACGCGCCGCCGGCAAACCGAATCGCCGTGCCGACGGAACTTGTCGCGGCGCGGGAGATCCGAAACATCGGCAATCGGAACAACGATTGGGTGAATGTGGCTCGCATGTCTATTTTCCTCCCGGAGCAGGGCCTTCGAGCAACGGCAAAACACTTTCGCGCTCTGCCCAGTCGCCGGCGGTATCCTGAACGATTTCTTTCAGTTTGATTTCGGAATCTGTGATATCGACGATCAAGCCAAAATTTTGACCTAGATAGTTGCCCTTCTTAACGCGATACAGGGTCTTTTCGGCGCGTACCAGCGCGAACATGGTGCCCGCTTGATTCAGCGTTCCCACCATTTTGACTTGCTCAAGCGGAAAAGCTTCCAGCGACTCTTTTCGACGGTTTAGATTCGGCGCATTGGCACCGGCGTTTTCTTGCTTGATCGCCAGCTTGCGCGGCTTGAACGGGTCCGGGAGATCGAAACCCTCATACGCAAACGGCGAGAACGGCTTGACCTGCGGGAGCGCCTCGATCTTGCGTGTCACACTCTTTTCCGAGTCCTTCACAAACTGGCGAAGATCTGAAAAGCCTTCTCCACATCCTGCCAATAAAAGCGGGAAAAGAACATAGGCCGCGAACGCCTTAAGTCGATTCGACGTCATTATTTGGCCCCCGGCTTGGCAGGCGCTTTGGCGGTTTTACGTTGCGCGGCAATCTCTTCGGGATCGAGATAGCGGTAGGTCTTGGCCTTGGCCTCCATCGACAACAGACCGTCCTTGAGATTTTCGATCTTAAGATCATTCAGCAGCACGATTCGCGGCAGCTTTGATACGTCGCTGGCGAATGCGCCCAAGTCGTGGTAATTGCCAGTCACCTTAAGATCGACGGGTTTTTCTGCGTAAAACTCGGTGAAGTTCTCTCTTTGTGCCGGCCTGAAAAGCTCAAACTGTAGGCCGCGACCCAAGCCCGCTTGGTTAATGTCAATAATGAGTGCTTCAATTTCCGATTTAGTTGGTAACTGCTTTAATAGCGCGCCAAACGACTGTTCTATGTCAGCGCGTTGCTGCTGATACGCCTCGAGATTGACCGCAAGCTTCTTCTTCTCAATAAACGTCGACCTGAGTTCGGCTTCTTTTTTCTCTGCCTTGTCGAGCTCCTCGCGCTGCGCGCTGAATAGCAGAAACCATCCTGCGGCGAACAGCCCGACGAACAGCAGCAACAAGCCACCGGCTTTGAATGGCCATGGCCAGTTGCCCGGATTCTTCGGGTCGAGTTGTTTTAGCTCTTCAATCCACTTATTCATACTTTTTTCTCCGGCGCTTTTGCCGGAGCGCTAGGCGCGCCTCGTTTGCCGCCCTTCTCTTCTGCCTTGACGCGCTTGATGAAGAAATCAAGATTGAATTCGTTAGCCCGCTGGGACGCAACCGTAACCGCTTTGATTTCAATCAGGTTGGGGTTCTCCAGAAACGGCGAGGCCTCAATGTTGCGCATAAAGGCCGATACCCGCGCTTGCGACTGGGTGTAGCCAGTGACGTTAATCTTGTTTCCGGTCTGCCGGATCGACTTCAGGTAAAGCCCCTCTGGCAGCTGGCGCAACATTTGGTCGAGGAGTTGTACCGGTTCGGATCGGTTGCTTTGCAGCCCTTCCACGACCTGTTTCTTGGCCAACAGCGAAGCGGTTTCTTCACGAATTTTCCTGATCTCCTCGATCTGTTTGTCGAGTTTGGCGATTTCGGTACTGAGGTACTTGTTACGCTCTTTCTGATTGGCGACTTGCGCGTTGAACACTACCCAAAGCATGCCGCCAATAGCCAGCGCCAGCGCGGCGGTTAGACCCGCCAGAATCGCCAGTTGTTGCTGGCGCGCTTTGCGCTTGGCTTCGCGGTGCGGGAGTAGATTTACGCGAATCATGACGGGTCAAACCTTCGCATGGCCAGACCACACGCGATCATCAGCGCAGGAGCATCAACGGTCAGCTGGCGCGGCTTGATCTTTGACGACAACGCCATGTTGGCGAACGGGTTGGCCACGACGGTATGCACCTGCGTCCTCTGCGCAACCATGTCCTCCAAGCCGTCCAACATCGCGCATCCGCCGCTCAACACGATGTGATCGACCTTGCTAAACTGTGTCGACGTGAAAAAAAACTGCAGCGCCCGTGAGATTTCAAGCACGATTTTTTCGTTGAACGGCTGCAGGACGTCGGGGCCGTAGTTTTCCGGCAGCCCACCGGTTTTCTTGGCGACTTCGGCTTCTTCGACCGGCATGCCAAACTGTCGCGAAATATCCTGCGTGAGTTGATATCCGCCAAGCTGCTGTTCGCGCGAATACACTTGCTGGTCTTCGGCCATTACCGTCACACGCGTGGTTTGTGCGCCGATATCAACAATGGCCGTTACATCCTTATCTTCGATTCCCGTCGCCGCGCCCTTGATCATGTCAAAGGCGGCCAACGCGGCATAGGATTCGACGTCCATCACAATGGTCTTCAGACCCGCAGCCTCTGCTACAGCGACGCGGTCCTCAATTTTTTCTTTGCGTGAGGCGGCGATCAGGACTTCGACCTCTTCCTCACTGTTTGGCGCTGGTCCGATGACCTGAAAGTCGAGGTTTACTTCGTCGAGGCTAAAGGGAATGTACTGGTTAGCTTCAGACTGGACCTGATACTCCATATCGTCTTCGCGCTGATTCCCCTTCAGCAGCACCTTCTTGGTGATCACGGCCGCCGACGGCAACGCAAGAGCGATATTCTTGATTCTCGTGCCCATTTGCTTGTGGGCCCGTTTCATTACCTCGCCAGCGGCTTCTATGTTGGCAATGTTGCCATCAGAGACCGTGTCACGGGGCAATGGCTCAACCACATAGCGTTCGACGCGATAAAGTCCTTTGCCGGCGTCAACAATTTCGACCATCTTGATGAAGGACGAACTGATATCGACCCCGATCAGCGGGGGCGCCTTGGCCCGAAGGAACTCGAACTGATCCGCCAGTTTTTCTTTAAGCATGGAGGGCTATACCTTCATGTGGGCGCGGCGAAATTTCTTCCCCCAACGCAAAAGCTGTTCTTATGGTCTGGCCGCGCTTTGCACTTGTTCACCGATGCTCCGGATTAGCTGCTCTTCAAGAATAACCGCGCGCCCAGAACGGTTGGCGTTTGCTTCATTACAAACAACTTTACATAATTTACATTAAATCCTAGCAACAAGTAGCGGACGTGTAAAGCTTTTTTTCAAAAAGGGGCGATAAATGTGCAGCCG
>Ga0209181_10001480_pt1 | contig 41074 bp, 35 predicted proteins | sample MAT05_FD_187208 | JGI IMG/M metagenome (GOLD analysis project Ga0209181, IMG submission 187208) | Freshwater microbial communities from Lake Fryxell liftoff mats and glacier meltwater in Antarctica - MAT-05 (SPAdes) (version 2) | ecosystem: Environmental > Aquatic > Freshwater > Ice > Liftoff... | reverse complement strand
TTCTCAATTTCCAACATCTGAAGTTCCAAAATATCGAGGCTACGAATTATCCTTTCTATATACTTTCCAATGCTAATAAAAATATAGCCTTCACCACGGTTCATGGTAATATCTACTGTTCCATAAAATAAAACGCTTTCACGCAAGAGCTGATCAAATGCAGTTACGGGATCGTTTTTCAAAAGAAGATCTTGTGTTTTTGGATCACGAATCAAATGATAATATTCATTTACTCCTTGCCATACTTCTTTGGTAATATAATCTTGCACGGATCGAGCATTTTCGCGAGCGCGCACAATGTTTGCAAGTACTGAAGCATCATTGTTACTGCTTAGAATCAAATGATTTAGTGCTTCCCTGTAGTTACTAACCTCTATTGAGTCAGTACTTTTAGCACTCAAGCCATCGACCCAAAGTTGCCAATTAAAGTCTTGCATTTCATCCTGTGAGGCAATGTAGCTGGTGCGCAGCGCACGCAGAATTTTGTCAGTGCGTTCCATGTAACGCGCCATCCAAAAAACCGAATCAGCTACTCTACTCAACATCAAAAAAAGTGTTTTGTAATTTTATAATAAATACTCTCAATTAATCCCTCGCCCATCAAAGCCTACTGTTCGCACAATTCGCACTGCCCACTCCCAGGGGAGAGGGCGAGAAAAAGCTTCTTGAATTGATACCTTTTGAGGGGTGAGGGATTCAAACATTAACATAAAAATCTCTTCATATGATGATACTATTAATTTCTATCATGATCCAAGTACCCAAGTATCTTTACTACCGCCCCCTTGCGAAGAATTAACAACCAAAGAACCTTCGCGCAAAGCAACTCGCGTAAGTCCGCCCGGCACTATTTCAATCCCTTGCGGGCCGTACAAAGCAAATGGCCTTAAGTCAACATGGCGTGGTTGCACTTTGCCTGTTAGAAAACACGGTACTGAAGACAGACTAATTATAGGCTGTGCGATAAATTGTCGTGGATTCCTTTCTACTTCCAACTTATAAACGGCCACTTCTTTTTCTGTTGCTGCATGACCCATTAACATACCGTAGCCGCCACTTTCATTTGTCTTTTTGATCACCATGCTATCAATCTTCGAAAAGACTTCTTTAAAATGATCTGGGTTATCCATCGAATAAGTAGGAACTGTTTTTAGTATCGGCTCTTCATTGAGATAGTACTTGATCATATTTGGCACGTACGGATAGACCGCCTTGTCATCAGCAACGCCATTTCCAGGTGCATTTACAATCGCAACATTACCCATCCGGTAGGCGTAATAAATTCCTGAAACGCCAAGAATACTTTCACGATTGAAGATCAGTGGATCTAAAAATTCATCATCCACTCTACGATAGATAACATCCACTTGCTTTAGACCAGCTGTAGTCTTCATGTACACTTTAGCGTTATCAACTACCAGGTCTCTACCTTCAACAAGGTCAATACCCATCAGGCGCGCTAAGGTTGTGTGCTCAAAGTATGCTGAGTTATATATACCCGGAGTAAGCATTACCACGGTGGGCTCACTCTTTTGGCGATTTGCAAGGCCAAGAAGATTTTTTAATAACAGATCCGGATAATCTTTTACTGATCGAACATTATTTCTAGGCAGTAAACCTGGAAAAATGCGGTAGGTCATGTTTCGGTTTTCGAGCATGTACGAAACACCTGAAGGTGTGCGAAGATTATCTTCTAACACAAAGAATGATCCGTCCCCGTCACGGATCAAATCAATGCCTGAGATGTGGGTGTAAATATCAAAGGGCACATCAACACCAACCATTTCACGCAAAAAGCCTGGGCACGAGTGCATGAGTGATGCTGGTATGATTCCGTCTTTGATAATAAATTGACCGTGATAAATATCGCGCAAGAAAATATTCAGTGCGCGAATTCGCTGCTTGATGCCACTTTCAATATGCTCCCACTCTACCGCAGTGATGATGCGCGGAATAATATCAAAAGGGAAAATCTTTTCAATGCCTTCACCATCGCTATATACGGTAAAGGTGATACCCTGATTCATGAAAAGCTTTTTAGCAAGTTCATCTTTGAGCGTAAATTCATCAGAAGTCGACTGACTTAACGAATCAAAAAAAACCTGATAATGGCTGCGGATGTCTCCGGCTTCATACATTTCATCCCAAACCTTGGGTCGCACTTGATATTCTGAAAGGAAGCCAGCAAAAGACATGTCATAAATATACTAATGAGAATGCAGGAAGCAAGGGAAAGCGAAAATTGCCAAACTTGAAATCGTTTGCATCTGAAAAAAAGATTTTAGCCAAAAAAAATGCCGGGCATCCCTGCCCGAAATTTTACCCTTAACAACAATTAAAACAATTATCTTTTTTAGCGCGACTTAATCGGCTCCGTCAAGTTTTGCTTTGTCTATCGTATACTTTGCTACTTTCTTACCTTGATCAATTCCTACTTCCGAATCAAATCGATAGTGAATTCCCCCATAGATTCTAGACTCAGCAGCTTCAAGTGCCCAATTGCGACAAGATTCCGCTTCAGCTGGAAAGATGTAAGCCAGCACCTCTGCAGCCGCACCTGAAAATGTACTATGGCCAGAAGTATAACTTGGGAAGTTAGGTGTACCCAAAATAGTTTTAAATCCTTTCATGGTTTGTATTGGACGAGGATAGTGGTAATAGTATTTGGCATCCCAGCAAGCTACACCTGCATCCATTACAGCCATATTGAGATAGGCAAACGTACGTACAGTGCGCAATGGATTCATTTCGTACTTGACAATGTATTCTTTTGTACGTCTGTTCCAGTGGCCGGGCGGTGTATAAGTTCCCAAACCATCCGACCACCAGTTGGCAATTTTTCGTTGCTTCTCCGTAATCTTCTTAGCAAAACTTCTTAGTTCCGCTGCGTCACGTTCAAACTCTTCCGAGCCAGGAGCAGGTGGCGGAACGGGTCTTACATCCATTACGTTCGATACATTCCACATTGTTACCTGGCCAAATAAAGGTGTAAGCCCTACAGGGCGTATGGGGCTTTCCATATTATCCCAAGACCACCCGAAGCGATCAAATGCTGCTTGCTTAATGGCGTCCGATGCCGGGCGTGGCGCCTGGGCAGCACTCATTTTATCGGTAAATGCACGCGCCAAGGCTACTGTTTTAACTACTGTACCAATTGCTTTACCTGCTTCAATATCACTGGTTGTATTAGAGCCCGACCACGTTAAACTATTCAGATGTTCTTCGGCCAGTGAATTGAGATAATCATGTTCCAACGGGAACATTGCTTTTAGAATATCTCTCGATACGACTGCTATTACTGCACCCTCACTAGGATAGGATGGAAGCGAATTCTTTTTGTATGCATATGAAATACTATTATCGGTTTCATAAGGTGCAGGCCTGTTATACTCGTATTTATAATGCCACGCAGTTATCAAACCATCAAACTGTGCCACACATAAATAGGCAAGCATACGACTGGTATAAGGCGGATGTGCAAACGGAAAGGGAGGCGGGCCTTGCGGATTGGCAGCGGTTGGCAATGTGTAGGTACCATCCGGATTGGGGGGCGGAATGAGATTATACTTGGCTGCAAGTTCCAAGGCTATTTCATTCCAGCGGATAGAGGGATTGTTAGTCCAGTATTCTACAGCATTCGTCTGACTTCCATTCAGGTTTTGCGAAGCCGATTTTAGTGTCGCTAATTCGGCTTGGTATTCGGCAGAATTAACTGCAGCCGGCTGATCAATTACAATGCTGCTACCATTAGCAAACAAAATGGGTTTCCACGAACCTCCATCTTCATCTAAATCTGAAAATTCATAGGCTGTAAAAGGGAAGTGCGTAGGCAAATCATTTTCGCAACTGGTTATCGATGCGATAATCAGTATCAGGCTTAATCTACTAATTAATATTTTTTTCATAATCATAGTTGTGTCGATTAAAAAGTAAATTGATAAGTAGCCCCGCCACTCACGCTTGTAGCTTTCCCCATGTTTCTACCCTCCAGCACCTGGCCATAAGAAGCCACTAGGCTAAACCCTTTAATCTGTTTAATGGATTTAAAATAATATTGGGCAAAAAAACCAGCGTGTGTATACTCGATTTTATTGGTGGGTTGTGGCATGTTCCACCTGCGTATATCGTCACCACTTACACAATTTAAAACTGAATAAGTTGCCTCCAATCGCAGGTTATGCCTCAGTGCCCACCCACCTACAATAGCCTGATAGTTTGCCGCACTGGGCACATCCATAAAGGTGGTGTAATAACTCCCGTTTGCGTAATAGTAGGGTCGCTCAATTTCTGTTTGACCGCGCCATACGTATGCAGCAGAGGCTCGCACATAGATCATTTTATTGAATTCGTGCTGCACAATGACACGGCCTGTAAGTTCTTGCGTACCCAACCCCAAACTATAAGGCATGTAATCAGATAAGTAGTTTGTCATAGGTGTACCAAACTGCGCAACTGCCAGTGCTGATATCCGATGCTTTCCAAAATCTTTCTTTATGGCTTCATACTTCACGCTAACGTTTATATCCTGAAACCCATGTGCACCTGCCAACTGCCCTCCGGTTGAATTTGTTTTCATATACGGAGCAGCGAGTAACACATTTAACTTATCGGTTAATCCAAAGGCAATCATAGGTGCATAGGTGCTGCGTGTAAACGTTCCAATGTTCTCGTTAGTAATCAGGTTGGTTCCTTCCCAGTATTGATCCCATTTCCCCTGATCATAAACAAAAGCAAAACAAATCTCTTTCTTTTTCATCATAATGGCATCTGATGGAGTTTGCGCTGCGAGCGGAAATGATGTTAAAAAAAAGGTAAGGGTAAAAAACCCTGATAGTAAATATTTTTTCATTCAATAAAAGTTTAAGTACGGATTGATTTTACTCCACGCGTATTTACATCTTAAAGCTTTTTGCTTTTTAAGCGTGCAGAGCAACTTAAAATCAAAACTTGCTTTGGACGATTGGGCATTAGCAAATGCTAAAGAAAATAAGTGTGGCTGTTCCAGATTGTTCCGGAGAGAAAAAGAATTAGCCCTTGGGGGGCGGTGTGTTGTGCTGAACGCCAACGGATTGATACTTGCTTAGGTGAACACTTCCAGTGATAGAATTATTCCAACCATCATGATGCAATTGAAGCTCCGTGGTTGTAGTTAAGTAATCTTTAATAAAATTCTGAGTCTTTTTAGAATTTCCTTTCTCACCAACAGGTTTGTCCGAAAATGTTTTAACGTAATCAGTCAATGCTTGCTTAATTTTTTTCGAGGTATTGTCCTTAACGCAAACAATGGAAAGCGTGTCGCTTCGATAGCGCTGCTTCACCATGCGGTAAACCTCGCCTTCGTGTTCAAATTCACCATCAACACGAACATAATCGCGCGAGTCATTTAAATAAGGAACAGTAATCGGAACCTTCAACGTTACTTCATGCAACAGCGCATAGTTATCGTTGTCAAAACGCGATTGCATTGCACGAGTGTTATTGACTTGTAGGCCAAGAAAAACCCCATAATATCCCAACACATTGAGCAGGAATAATGCGAGTAGAAATATAGTAACCCCTCTTTTCACAACTTTAAAAGTATAAAAAGGATTAAACATTCAAAATCAAAGGCTATAAAAACAAGAAAATAAGGGGTTTCAAAACTAAAAAAAGACTTAAATCTGATCTTACGAGCAAGTGTCAAGGTTAAGGCGTTAGACGGCTTTTTACATCCGACAAGAGCGGTCATACGCCTCTATCAATAGATTTGGGCGCAACATCTTATATATGCTCCTTCTTATTTTTTACCAGGTCATAAAGCAACTCGCGGGCGCGATGTAGTTGAGCCTTTACCGTTCCGAGTGGAGCCTCTAACTCAACCGCAATCTCTTCATAACTAAGCTCCTGAAAATAACGCAGGCGAACTAACTTTTGATACTTTGATGGCAACATGTTTACAAACACTTGCACCAGTTCTTCTTTCTGCGCTTTGATGGCTTCATCCTGCGGATTTAAAATTCCATCATCCTGCACATCAATGCTTACCGATTGGCCATCATCATCTGTAAAAGTGTTTTGAATGCTGAGTGTGTTCAATTTCTTTTTGCGGATATGATCGATTGTATTGTTAGTTGCAATGCGAAACAACCAGGTACTAAAAGTAAAATCCTTTTTAAACTTGTGCAGACTGCGAAAGGCCTTGGAAAATGATTCCATCGTGAGATCCTCGGCATCATCAATGTTGCGCACCATTTTAAGAATCATGTGATACACCGGGCGTTTGTAGCGCTGCAATAACTTGGCATACGACTTTTGGTCACCGCCAACGGCCATGTCTATCAACTTAAAATCCTCAATTGCTTTGGATGAAAATCTGCCTTCTTCTAGTTCTTCCATCGAATTCTTTTGACTACTAACGCCCTCAGGCCGGTGACAAGATAATAAAATGCGAAAATAAAATCTAAAATAGGCGTTTTCCATGCTTCAAATTGGCCACCCATCTTCCGTGAAGCACTTGCAAGAACGAAACCCATCACTATCCACCGGATTAAGAAGCCCGCCCCAATCACTAGCGAGATTTGACTGAAATAAACTGCCGGAAGCACAAAAAACCACGTTAGCAACCACGAAATGGAAAAAAACGCTAAGATAGTTTTATCTGCAAATCGATAACGTTTGCCAACGGATAGGTGCCTAAGCTTTTGATGAAAGAAATCTGACCAACTGGTTTCTGGTTTTGATATTGTTATAGAGTTTGCTCCTAAAACAACCCGCGTATTCATCTTAGAAGCGCGCCTATTCACATACAAGTCATCATCACCACCGGTCACTTCCAGGTATTCATTGAATCCTTTATTCTTAAGGAAAAGTGATTTTGTATAGGCCAAATTGCGGCCAACCCCCATATACGGGTTGCCCAAATTTGCGAGACCAACGTATTGTGTAGCTGTTAGTAAAGACTCAAACCTTATGAAGGCATTTAACCAGCCTACATTTTTTTCATAAGGTGAACACCCTAAAACAATTTGAGTTTGCCCGTCATAACTTCCTGTCATGCGTTTAATCCATTGATCACTTGCCGGACGGCAATCAGCATCGGTAAAAAGGAGCCATTCATACTTAGCCGCCTTTATTCCAAGGGTTAGTGCAAACTTTTTTCCACTGATATGATCGGGCTTATGAACTACACGAACCATTTTTAATTTATTACCTAAGGCGGTGGCTTCGCGCAAATAGTCATAAGTGCCATCATTGCATCGATCTTCTACAATAATCACCTCAAATTCAGGGTGATCTTGCGCCAGTAGCACCGGAATCAGTTCACGCAAGTTTTGCTCTTCATCGTGGGCACATACAATAACAGAAACAGGATGTGGCAGTTGGGGAGAATTGCTCGCTTTTTGATTAACTCCTGTATAAAAGAGAAGCCAGTAAATGATTTGAACACTTAAAATCAGAATACAAATGAGTGCAAGGGTGGACAAGGGAAATAGAGTTGATTAAAAAACGGACAAATATAAAGGCTTAGCAGCAAGCACACAGGTTTTACCTGAAAGAGTTACAACAGTTAGTTTGAACGGGCACATATTGCTATTTGGAGGGCGCAAAGAGTGGGATTAACTTTGCTCCCCAATGAAATTTACTATCAGCGCGGCCGATTCAAATTCAAAAGCCCGCGCGGGCACACTTGTTACTGATCACGGAGAAATACCCACCCCCATCTTTATGCCGGTGGGCACGGCTGGGTCAGTTAAAGCGGTACACCAGCGCGAACTGAAACAGGATATTGACGCTAAAATTATTTTAGGAAATACGTATCATCTTTACTTAAGACCAGGGCTTCCAGTGATCGCAAAAGCTGGTGGTTTGCATAAGTTTATTGGTTGGGAAAGGCCCATGCTTACCGATAGTGGTGGCTATCAGGTTTACTCGCTTGGCGCGAATAGGAAGATCACCGAAGAGGGTGTGATTTTTAAATCGCACATCGATGGCTCGAAACATACTTTTACGCCCGAAGGTGTAATGGACATTGAGCGAACCATTGGTGCGGATATCATTATGGCGTTTGATGAATGTACTCCTTACCCGTGTGAATATGAATACGCAAGAAAGTCAATGGAGATGACTCATCGCTGGCTTACGCGATGTGTTAACCGGGTAAACGAAACTTCATCTAAGTATGATTACGAGCAAGCGCTCTTCCCGATTGTGCAAGGAAGTGTTTATAAAGATTTGAGAATTCAATCGGCAGAGTTTATTGCCAACCAACAACAAGTTGGTAATGCTATTGGTGGCTTGTCGGTAGGCGAGCCACACGAGATGATGTATGAAATGACGGAACTCGTGTGCTCTATCTTACCCTATGATAAGCCACGTTACCTGATGGGCGTTGGCACTCCGGAAAATATTTTGGAATGCATTGCTTTGGGAATTGATATGTTTGATTGCGTGATGCCCACACGCAACGCGCGTAATGGAATGCTTTTTACCACGCAAGGCATTATAAACATCCGCAACGAAAAATGGAAAGATGATCTTTCTCCACTTGATCCTGAAGTTGGAGGCCATGTAAGTACAACCTATTCTAAAGCGTACTTGCGTCATTTAATCATTTCAAAAGAAATTTTAGGCGCGCAAATTGCTTCCATCCACAACCTTACCTTCTATCTTTGGTTAGTGCGCGAGGCACGTTCAAAAATCGAAGCTGGTAATTTTACAGTTTGGAAGAATAGCATGGTAAAAACAGTAACGCAACGGTTATGATGACCATTCTCGATCGCTACATCATCAGGAAAATTCTCGCCACATTTTTTTATGTGGTGCTGATTCTTGTAGCGATTATCACCGTAATTGATTTAACTGAGAAGATCGACAAGTTCTCGGCCAACAATTTGGGTATGGGGCAAGTACTCGGCTATTATGCCGACTTCATCCCGTGGATAGCCGGACTAATTTCACCGATCACGGTTTTCATTTCGATCGTGTATGTAACCTCACGTATGGCCGCACACACAGAAATCATCGCTATACTCAGCAGCGGTGTCAGCTTCAAACGGTTGTTGGTGCCCTACTTTATTGCTGGAAGCGTCATTGCTGGAATCAGCTTTTACTTAAATGGTTGGATCATTCCTAAATCAAATCAAGAACGACTTATTTTTGAAATGACGTACTTCAAAAAGAATAATTTCTATAGCCGGTCAAACATCCATATGCAGATTGAACCCAATGTTTATTTGTTTATTCAAAGTTTTAATAATCAATCGAACACCGGGTACCAGTTCTCATTGGAACGTTTTCGGGACAATCGACTAGTAGACAAACTCTCGGCCGACAACATTCAATGGGACACCACAAAAAATAAATGGACACTTCGATATTGGAAACGAAAGCAAGTTGATAGCATCTTTCAGGTGCGGCAAAACTTTGACATAAAATTTGGAACCAAAGGCGATGCCATGGATACTACGTTAGCGATATCGCCAAAGGATTTTGAATCCAATGATCGGGGTTATGATGGTATGACTATTAAAGAACTGAGTGATCACATAAAAAAAATGCGCTTCCGCGGATCGACAGGCGTAGAGGTTTATGAAGTGGAAAAGCAAATTCGCTTTGCCACTCCCTTCACAATTTTTGTACTTGTGTTTATGGGTGTTATCGTTTCGTCACGGAAGAGCCGCGGGGGCACCGGTTTTCAAATTGCCCTTGGTTTTTTTCTGTCTTTTATTTTTATTTTATTCGTCACGATGACTAGAACCTATGCAGAGACTGGATCGTTACTGCCAATTATTGCCGCCTGGTTGCCAAACGCGGTGTTTGCTGTTATTTCATTGACAATGTATAGATACGTGCCCCGGTGATTGCTACTACCCGCGATTATTTTAAACTTCACTTTATCGTTTTCTTGTTTGGCTTTACTGCCGTGCTTGGCAAACTTATTTCACTCCCATCAGTTGAGATGGTTTTTTACCGAACCATGCTTGCGGCTGTTGGCATGGCCGTGTTGATGCTCATTATAAAAGCTGACTTTACTGTTTCCAAAGCCGATCTGCTAAAAATTTTACTCACAAGTATTATTGTAGCCATTCATTGGATAACTTTTTTTGCCTCAGGTAAAATATCCAATCCTTCTACAAGTTTGGTTGGTTTTGCTACCTGTTCCTTTTGGGCAGCAATCTTTGAACCCATCGCAAAGAGAAAAAAAATTCAACTGCTGGAAATTGGACTCGGAATAGTGGTGCTAATTGGCCTTGGCATTATACTCGCGTTAGATTTTAAGTATCCGCTGGGATTATTTTTGGGTGTAATCTCAGGCATGACTGCCGCACTGTTTACAGTTATCAACTCTAACCTGGTAACTCGCGTCAATACCTACTCCATTACTTTCTATGAAATGCTGGGAGCGTGTATCAGCATATTACTTTTCTTACCCATTTACAAAAATACATTTGCTGCTGGAGGCGAACTACTATTAATACCCACTTATATCGATTGGGTTTATATTGCCATCATGGCCTGGGCTTGTTCGGTGTATGCCTACTCAGCTACAATTGAACTCACCAAAAAGCTCTCTGTTTTTTTCATTCAGCTAGCGCTAAACTTAGAACCTGTTTATGGAATCATTCTAGCCTTAATAATTTTCGGGCAGAATGAAGTGATGAGCCTTAAATTTTATTTGGGCACATTGATTATACTGGGTGCCGTGGTTGTTTATCCGCACCTGAAAAGAAAGAGCGATCAATTTTCTAATAGATCAACGTAGATACTTTACCGCTGAGTAGACAAGAGGGAGTTCATCAGCAGTTCATTTTCATTCATCTCGCTAACAATTGCCTGCCTGGTTTTCCCAAGGCTTTTCCATGTCCGTTCAATACCACCTTCGTACGAAGAAAGCACCGCAGGGCAGTTTGGCGATCCTGCCTGCACGGTATTGCCGAGGGGCTATCCCTCATCTTAAAAAGAACTTCATGGCACAAACGAAGGCGCAAAGAAATATATCAAATCGTAAGTGTTTGAGGGCAAACTAAGGGTTAAAACTCAAAGGTATTGTTAAGAAGTTCTGAGGAAATTGATCCCGTTGATCTTAAAATCTCTTGATATTTATTTTCTTTCAAGCGATAACCGATTGATTCTTTCGTTGCCGGATCAACAATCCAATACTCTTTCACACCAAATTTCTCGTAAAGGTTTTTCTTAATAACGGTATCGTGCGATTTGTTTTCCGGTGATAGCAACTCAATCAACAGATCAGGCACTCCATGAATATGGTCTTGAACAATATTGGCTTGTTTTTTAGATACAAAAATAATATCAGGTTGCACAGCATTTGCTTGCTCGTCTAAATAAACATCAAATGGAGCAACGAATACTTCACCTAATTCATTCTTTTCAGTAAAGTCAGCCATCTTACCAGATAACCGAAGAACTAAGCGCTGGTGATCACTAACAGGTGACGGGCTCATATATATTTTATTTTCTATAAGTTCAGCCAGAGTCCCTTCCGGAAGCATCCTAAATACCTCCATAATTGTGCGGGGCGGTCGTTCTACTATTTCAGCCATCTTTCAAAGTTACAAAATTCGCCCTATATTTTGACCTCGTTTTAAACTACCTAACTATGAAAACTCCCCGCAGAGATTTTATTAAAACTACAGTCATGGCTGGTCTGGGTTTTACAATTCTTCCCTCCCATATCGCTTTTTCAAAAGACTCGGCTTCCAAAGTTCGACTTGGGTTTATAGGAGTTGGGTTTCGTGGGCAAAGCCATTTGGAACTTGCCCTTAAACGAAATGATGTTGAAGTAGTCGCGCTTTGTGATATTCAGCAGTCCATGATGGACATGAGTTTACAGTTGGTAAGCAAAGCTAACAAGCCGAAGCCTGCAGTAATTCTCGATGGCCCCTGGGCATATAGAAAACTATTAGAGAATAAAGATATTGATGCAGTCATTATCTCTACTCCTTGGGAGTGGCATTCCATTATGTGTTTAGATTCGATGAATGCTAAAAAATATGTAGGCTGTGAAGTTAATGTGGGTATGACAGTGGAGGAATGTTGGGAGTTAGTACATACTTCTGAACGAACAGGTATGCCATTAATGATGCTGGAAAATGTTTGCTACAGGCGCGATGTGATGGCGGTGCTAAATATGGTGCGGCAAAATATTTTTGGAGAATTAGTTCACTTGCAAGGTGGCTACCAGCATGACCTTCGTGGAGTTAAGTTTAACGATGGCAAAACAAATCCAGGTGTTGGGGCAGAATTTGGAGAAAAAGGATTTTCCGAAGCACAATGGCGCACCCAGCATTCCATCAATCGCAATGGTGAACTCTATCCAACGCATGGTATTGGCCCGATTGCAACAATGATTGATATTAACCGAGGCAACCGTTTTACTGAATTAGTTTCGTATTCATCTAAGTCGAGAGGATTGCATGACTACATCGTGAAAACAGGTGGTGAAAATCATCCGAATGCAAAAATAAAATTCAAGCTGGGCGATGTAGTTACTACCATGATTCGCACAGCCAATGACGAAACCATTTTATTACAACATGATACAAACCTTCCCCGCCCCTACTCCCTTGGGTTTAGAGTGCAAGGAACGAATGGAATTTGGATGGATGTGAACAAGTCCATTTATATTGAAGGACAAAGTAAAAAAGCGCATCAATGGGAAGATGCCAAAGAGTGGCTGGATAAATATGATCACCCGCTTTGGAAAAAATATGGCAACGATGCCAGCGGTGCCGGCCATGGTGGCATGGATTGGTTTGTGTTAAATGCTTTTATCGAAGCAGTAAAACGCAAAATCAATACGCCTCAAGATGTGTATGATGCCGTTGCCTGGAGCGCCATCACGCCCCTTTCAGAAAGTTCAATACTATTAGGGGGCGAAAGCATTGAGTTCCCGGATTTCACCCAAGGTAAATGGATGAATCGAAAAAATGATTTTGCGTTGGGTGATGATTATTGATTTGGATTAAGTCACAGATTCATTGATTGTTTTCTAATTAATAAAAATAATCCAGTATCAAAAGTTTACTCAAATAGCTTATCTCCTAGGCAAAGGAAAGTAGAGATTATATTTTCTGTGAATCTGTGGCAATTAATATTTTTCCGCAATCGATTTAACTCATGCAAACCACAAATATTCTTACACGCTTCAATCTTTTCGATCCGTGTACCGTTATCTTTGCAACATCATTTTTAATCTATGAACGAAATACAAATTTTAGGTCTGGCTGCGGGTTCTTGCACAACCATCGCTTTTTTGCCACAGGTTATTAAAACCTGGAAGAGTGGATCTGCTAAGGACTTGTCGTTGGGCATGTTCTCGTTTTTTTGCTTTGGAGTTTTACTTTGGCTGGTATATGGAATCATCATCCACGACATTCCGGTTATTGTAGCCAACATGCTTACCCTTGTGCTGGCTTCTTCGCTTCTTTTCTTTAAGCTGAGGTTTAAAGAATAACCCATCTGTAGCAAAGTAGTATTCAAAATCTCTGTTGGTTTTTTTTCACCAACGTGCATGAGATAACTTGAAGTTGTGATTATTTTGGTGAACTAAAATAAAAATTGATGTTAAACATTCAAGTATTTGGTGGTTACCTTACGGGCTATTCCTGATACAACCCATCCAAAGGCTGGTTGATTCTCAAATTAAATCATTTGCACTTCAATGCTTGAAAACAAAGTGTGTCACCATGCAAAGGAACGTTGCCCGTTTTATCAAGTATGCCATCCAATCTTAAATTAGCAATACTCGGTTCATTATCATCCATCGTAACTAATGTAAGGTGATCAAATGACATCAAGTCCTTATCATTTTGTGATCCCCCCGTGGTGCCTAATATAATGTAGTCTCTATTGTTCCGCGCTTATCGAAATAACTCCATTGCATGGTTAGCGTATCTTTATTTTCAGTACCGCCATCAATCAAGTCACCTACGGTTACAATCAATTCGGGGCGCAGCAGGTTTACTTGGTCGATTGCTGCATCAAAAACACCAGCGCGCTCACCTCCATTTAGGTCGGTTATAATTGCAAAGGTGAACGTGTTCGCATCAAAACGATTCGTGGAGCCAAGGTTTTACAACTGTTGAAACAGCATGTTCAAAGACAATTGGTTTAGTTTTTTTTCTGCACACGCAAATAACAACAATGAAAAAAGACAGAGGTATTTCATGTGCTAATAATCTTGAGTTACGAATATGTTTAAAAATTTAATGCAAATGAAGGGGTCTGACCGCTTAGAGCGATCTGACCCCAATTAGATGTGTAGGTCGAGTTATGATGTGAAGATAACAAAATGAAACCTGATAAAGACTTTAAAGTGCGTAAGCCAACACTGCAATGACATGGCAAGCGGTTCCACCCAAAACAAAAAGATGCCACACAAAGTGGTTGTACTTATAGCTATGGTCATAAGCGAAAAAGAAAACTCCTGCTGAGTATGTTAAACCACCGGCCAGCAACCAAAATAATCCCCAGGCCGGCATGTGATCGTATAAAGGTTTTATTGCAAGCAATGCTAACCAACCCATACCCACATACAACATGGTAGAAAGTTTGCTTGTCTTTACATTGCGAACAGATTTCAAAACAACTCCGCCAATAGCCAGAGCCCAAATAATTCCAAACAACGTCCAGCCCCACGTGCCAGACAGCACAATTAATGTAAACGGTGTATAGGTTCCCGCTATCAAAAGAAAAATTGCACTGTGATCAAAGATTTGAAAAACTCTTTTGGTTTTGCTTTGTGGAAATGCGTGATAGAGTGTGGAAGCCAGATAAAGTATAATCATGGTGGCACTGAAAATGCTCACTCCAGTTATTGCTGCCGCACCTTTTGGAATTGCTTTTAAAATGAGTATCGGGGTAATGGCAATAGCAGCCAAAGCGCCTACTCCATGACTTATGCTATTGGCAATTTCTTCGCCCAGCGTTTGCTCCCGACTTCTGTCCACTGGTTCCTTCATAGGCTTATCATACAGCAGTTAACGGCATCGAAGAGTCATCGCAAACCAATACTTTTAGATTGTAGAAGAACAAATTATACCAGAAAGGACTACGAACGCTGAATATCAGCGAAAATCAAATCTAAATCGGGTTTGGATATCCCTAATTTTTGAGCGATTCGTTGATACATGCTTTCTATTTTGCCTTCTTCGAAGATAAAATCCTCATCAGAAAGTATTGGAAATCTGCGTTTGAGAAGGATTTTTTGCTCGCGCCAACTTCTGATAATAGACTGCATCCCCCAAAGGTAAAAAGAAAGGGCGGTGATATTATAAATTCGGATGAGTTAATTTTCAAATTTCTGCCTCCAGTTATCCTTGAGCACTTCAGGATTAACACAATAAATCATTTTCCCTGTCTTGTATAGCTCGATAATGTTTTCGGCTGCTATCCGCGCCATTCCGGTTCGTGCCTCCTCGGTGGCTGAGCCAATATGTGGCAACACGGCAGCATTGGGCATGTTAAGCAGGGGATTGTTTGATAACATTGGCTCCGGGTTTGTGACATCTAATCCTGCCCCCCAAATGACTCCTGTTTGCAAAGCCTCAATTAAGTCCTCTTCATTATGAACTCCCCCGCGAGAGGTATTGATAAAGATTGCACTCTGCTTCATTTTGGTGAATACCGATTTATTGAAGAGTCCCTGAGTTTCTTCACTGAGCACGCTGTGAACAGAAAGCACATCACTCTGCTCAAGCAAGTCACCAAACGAAACCCAGGTTGCTTTAAAAAGTTTTTCAGCTTCCAGATTTCGGCTGCGGCTGTGATAGATGATTTTCATATTATAAGCACCCTGACAGCGTTGTGCCATCACCATCCCAATTCTTCCCAATCCAAAAATGCCGAGTGTTTTACCTGTTAGTTGAACCCCCAAATTTTTTAACGGCTCAAATTGTTTCCATTCACCACGCTCAATCATTTTATGATGAAAAAACATTTTGCGCGAAACGGCAATCATTAAACCAAATGCTATATCTGCAGTGGCTTCACTAAGCACCTCGGGCGTATTCCCAACAGGAATATTCAATCGTGTTGCTTCAGCAACGTCAATATTATCATAGCCAACAGCAAATTGAGCGATCACATCTAAATGCCCACACTCACTAAAAAACTTTTTATTAAGTTTATTTGCCCCCAACGGCAAAAGTGCATTTACCTTTTTTGTCTCGTCAATCAGTTGCTGTTGCGTCATTGGGGTTTCGCTTTTCCAAACGCGCACATCGAAGCCGGCCTGTGTGAGTAAATCATAGGCGATGGACGGTATTACACGTGTAATGAGAACTTTCCGTGACATAGTTGGCTCAAAGGTAACACGTGATATGGAAAACTCCGACAAGAAAATCTATTAAACTTCAACCCACTCTGCCAATTTGTTATTAATCAATGTAAAAATTTGGTGCTAGAGGTTATATCCAAATTAAGGTATGCGTTACCTTTGAAAGGTGAAGCCATATCGGATAGGCGGGCTTAATGTCTTTTTGCGTTTGTTTCATTGCTAAGCATCACGCTAACTCATAAACGGTAAACTCGTTTCTTCCAATTTCAAGCAGGGTTCAATAGAGAGTTAAACGAAAAAAGGTTACCTATTAATAAGTAACCCTTCTTGTTATTATAAAACAACTCTATTTCCTTTTCAAATTCTTAAGAATAGCATTTAATCGTTTGTTCTTACTAAGGCTTAGGTCATCCCTCGTCAAAACTTCAGGTATGCTGCCTGGGTCACCAACTCGGCTTCCGGATGAGGGTACTGCAATTTCAGAAAGTTCTGTAAAATCGCCATTAACATTTTTAATGGTTTGAACCACTTTAGTTGAGCCTGCATTCGTCCAGGCATTGATATTGGCGAGGGTATAAGTTCCATTCTTCACATCCCAATTTGCCTCACCCTCAAATATTCCATCAATAGCCTCCGCAATCGTGGCCGTAAAATTCATTGGGTCTTTCGTTCCACTATAGTAGTTGTAACTAAAGCCATAAATTACATTTTCAACTGAAGCAGGAATAAAAATGCTTTCACCGGGCACAAAGCTTTCGCGGATAGACCCCCAGACTACAGCTTGGGCGGCAACATTTTGACCGATGTCAGCGACCCGAAGTAAAAGATCCATATCAACATCCGTGTATGTTTCATCCCACGTTAATTCAACTAAAATCCCATTTTGTTCCTGCTCTAACGAGATTTCCATATCATCCTCCCTAGTTATCTCAATATTTTCTGAATCGGTAGACGTGATTGAAATCTCAATCGACTCAGTATCTTCAATGATAAAGTCGGCCAAAAGTCGGAGTTCAATAATTCCTTTTGTCTCACCTTTCTCAATTGTCACTTCCCCATATTCGCCAACAACTTCATAGTCGGCTAACTCTTCTTCAATATCTGCTCTAAAATCATCAAAAGCATCTCCATCCAACTCATAATTAATTTTTATGTCGTCATTATAAGCTTTATCCAAAATAAGTTCCACTTCAATCGTACCATCTGCTTCATTAACCGTAAGGGTAGCCTCCGCAAAAGAAAGTTTAGGCTTAACGAAAGGTTCATCCTCTTTACAGGATGTTAACTGCAAGCTAAACATGATCATCACACTCAAAAACGTGATGCTATAAAGTATCTTTTTCATATTCATTTAATTTTAATCTTCCTTATTAAAATACAAAAATTTGATCTTGTCAAGTTCTAAACAGGCTTCGATAAAACTCAGCCTTACATTCAAATTATTGTTTTGCGTAACTTCAGTTATAAAGCTATAGCAAATATATTCCTTACACAATACTAGAATTAAGGCCATCAACAATTGTTTTAATTTCAATCGATAACACCCTTATTTCTTTAACCATTTCTTGGTTACTCTATTTTCACCCATGCCTACTTGAACTACAAACAAGCCTTGCGGCAAATCATTAACCTCAATCTTATAAGTAACACGTTGCTCATATTTTTGAAATTGAACGCCAGAAACAAGGCTGCCTAAGGCTGAATAAACACGAACCTGAACTTCTCCATAAAAATCATTTTCAATGTTCATATTTATACTTTCTGATCCTGGGTTTGGAAATATTGAAACCGAATTACTCGCATGTTCTTTTTCTACACCAACAATAGTACTATCAACATAAATTGTTGCAGCCCCCGTGGCATTGCACAACGTTAAGCCAGAACCTGTACTTGTATACGTTGTAGTGGTAGTAGGTCTTACCGTTAATTGCGGTCCCGCGAAATTATTAATCACACCATCATTTGAATTCCAAACAAAAACACTCGCTCCTTTTCCGTTAAGTATCACCTCTTCGCCTGGCGCCACCAAAAGTTTGGAAGCCGAAACCTGAACCGAAGGATTTACCCCCACAATGGCTTTAATTTTCATAGCAATGTTAGCTCCCAAAGCAATTGAGTAAGGAGTCCAAACACCATCTTTATCCTGAATCCAAGATGTTGCATTATTGGATTCTCCGTTGGCGGAAGATTTAACAGCAACTGAATCTCCCTGATCATAATTAAGTTCAACTCCTATTTGAAAAGGTCTTCCAAACACCGGGGTTTCGCGATCGAAAACAAATGTGGTGGGGCGTGCCGCTGCAATATCATCTTGAATTTGCTTTAACAAAATTACTTTCTGCTCAACAACAGAACCTGGTGCATTTTGCGGACCACGTGCATTCCATAACGTAACTGTTACGGTTGCATCTCCACCATTTGAATAAATTTTTCCGAAGTCTATTTCAACACCACTAACATATAAATATCCTGGCGTATTTTTAAAAAATTCCGATACAGCCTTGGATTTTAAACTATTGTGCCCGGTTAAATAGCCTGTATAATTTCCAAAATCAGAAAGTGGAAGAGTTACCGAGGTATTACCTGTTTTAAAATTTGTGGCACTGCTACACAAGCCTTCCTCAGAAACTACTATGTAACTTTGAATTTCTTTTATAGGCGATTGACCTAAACTATTCGTTGCTATTAAAGAAACTTTGTAGGTGCCGGGCAGATTATATTTTGGTTTTGGATTGCGATTGGTAGAAGTTGATGGATCACCACCCTCAAATACCCATTGCCACGAGGTTGGAAAATTGGTAGAGAGATCGGTAAAGCTTACTTCACCACCTTTCAATACTTCTTGCCTGTCGGATGTAAAATTTGCTACCGGTACATCGGCAACAATTGGGTTACATAAATTACCATCAAGCAAGGATTTTCTGCGCGGGCTCATATTCATAACGGCACGCATTCGGGTCTTCTGTCCTTCCGTAAAAATATTCATGCAAGCATCATCAGAGTAATCCATATAATTTTGAACCATCGCCAATGAAACTCCATCACAACTTAATTTATTAGTTGGGCAACCGCGACTTTCACTTCCCTGCAAAGGAGTATCGGCAACAAAATCATCGGCAGCGCAACCACCATCGCCCCATATATGACGAAGGCCAAGCCAATGACCTGTTTCATGCGCCAAGGTTCGCCCTCGATTGTAAGGTGCCTGTTGGTTTGGAAATAAATATCCGAACGAAGTGTATTGCACAACAACCCCATCGGTTGAGCCCGGACCGCCAACATCGTTGAGTCCTGATAAACCTGATTGATCGGGAAATTGTGCGTACCCTAATAGATTGTTATCAATGCCACCAAACTTTACCGTCCACACATTGTAAAAAAAGTTAGGATTCCAGATAGTAGCAGGCTTCAATTGATTTTCAATTTCGTTGCGTGTCCATGATGCTTTATTTCCATTGTATCTATGAATGCCAGGCTCTGTTAGCAAAGTACCATTTTGATCTACCGGTGAAAGACAAAATTCAACTTCTATGTCTGCTCCTACCGGGTTATTGTTAAAGCCAGGTGTACCAAACTTTTTTCTAAAATCTTCATTAAGCACAGTAAGTTGAGATTGCACCTGAGCTTGACTAATATTAAAACCACTACCTACTGCTTCCCCATTATGCACAATGTGAACAACAATGGGGATGGAAAGAATAATCGCTTCAACCCGCTCACCGGCTGCCTTTCTTCTATTCAGATCTTGGATTTTTAATTGCAGTGCATTTTCAAATTCGACAAGCGTGCCGCGCTGCGGAAACCGAGCTCGATTGATACTATCTTGCTGCATGGTGGCACACTCGCGCTGCGGAACCGTTTGGGCAAACAAACCCTGCACGAACAAAACTCCAATGAAAATAAATAATACCCGCATCCGCTTCTATTCTTCGGCTATTGATTCGAAATGAATTCTATAACTCTGTGTATTCTCTTCATCTAAAAAAATCTCTATTTCTAAAGTCTTCTTTTCTGCTTCGCGAACAATAAATGGCAGTGTATTGGTTGCCGAAAAAAATGGCAGTAACATAGTGAGCGTTGCCGATGAATTTGTAAAAGACCAAACATTTTCAATCGTACCTGCTTCAGATGTTGGATTACACTTTCTTGTGCCTGTAAGTGCTTCGTACTTTCTTTCTGTGTTTGCATAAAAAATATACTTATCGTCCGCTGCACAACTAATCGTAAATCGATCTACCACATTTCCGTTTAGTGTTTCCTCAAGAAATCTAACAGCCCACGTTTTACTATTTTTTCCTGTAAATACCTGCGTATAGGTATAAGGAGAAGGCACAATATCTTCGGAACAAGAAATCAGGAGTAAGAGACAGATGGCTAAAAAACTATATGCACTTTTCATATCTCAATCGGGTATGTAAGTAATTGTTACCTGTGGCTGATTCGTAAAATCTACCAACGTTATTGTCATGATTATTTTCCGGGTGGCAGGATCAACCACTCCAAATCCTTGAATCGTTGCCTGACTGGGATCTAAATTTTGTTCTTCCTGCGCTGGAATGGTGAGGGTGTTATCTCCATTGTCAACAAACCTTAAATCCATGGGCGTATCGTCATTAAAAACGTTTACATTCCAATTCGACAACACGTATGCTTCGCAATCGGAGCTTGTAATTTTAATACCAGAAACGTTCACCGAATTTCTTTGACCAATATAGTTACCACCCAAAATGCAATCGTCAATAATGGTTAGTGTATATGCACTCCCAATGTTGCTTTCACCTTGTCCAATTTTCCGATTTTCGTTGTTGGTTGCTTGAAGCGTGATGACAAGATCCTGACTTCGGATAATATTATTTGAGTTATTAATCAACGAAACTGAAATATTTCCAAAGTATTCTCCTTTCTTAATAACAACTTTACCTGCCTCTCCATTAATTTTATAATCGATGCCTGCCCGCGCAGAGCCACTTATTTCATAATTAATAATTAAATCATTTTCCAGGGCAGTTCCGGCTTGATGAACTTCAATAAGAATTTCTTTACTGAAACTTTCTAAAACGCTTTGACTGCGCTCGGTAAACCGAACAAAGTATGGGCCTGTGAAAATTACCGGAACTGTTTCGCACCCCACAGTAAGAAGCAGGGTTAGAAAAAAAATAAGGGTTGCTGCCTTCTTCATAAATCTAATACCCAGGGTTTTGATTTCCGGTCAATGATGGATTATTAAGAATTTCACGTTGTGGTATTGGCCACACGTTATAGGTTGATTTCCAATTGGCAGAAAAACTATTCATCACGGCATCTGCTCTATTTGTTCTAACAAGATCATACCATCGATTTCCTTCAAAAGCCAATTCATACCTTCGCTCCTCTTCAATAATTTGAAGCATTTGATTTTGAGTTACAATGCCCAGCAGCGGTGCGTTTGCGCGTGTACGCAAGATATCTACATCTACCTTTGCCTCTGTCACCTTGGCCTGTCCTTGTCGTGCCCGAGCCTCTGCACGTATCAAATAAATTTCACCTAACCGAAACACAACTACATTATTATTATCCTGATCTGCTGTTCCATACTTAGCAACCGACCAACCATTATCATTTCCTCTTAGCAGATTTACATTAAAAGAAATTGTGCTAAACCGATCGCCCGATTCGGTAGAAGCTAATGCTACTACCACTTGATTGGAAGGAATCATTTCTCTGCGACCGACAAAAATGTTGTTAAGCCCAGTAGCACTGGTACCAGGGTCATCGTTGAGTGTGTAACCCATTTCAAAAATTGCCTCGTTGGTAAAATCGCGCGTTACTAAATTGGCAAACTCGGGTTCTAACTGATATCTATTTGATGTTATTATTTTAGTTGCTGCCTGTTCGGCCTTTGGCCAATCGCCTATGTATAAATAGTATTTAGCAAAGGCGGCATCTAACGCAAAACTTCCGGCAAAGCCCGCGTTGCTTGGGTTTACAGGCAGTTTACCAACCGCTAAGTTGTAATCATCTAAAATAAAATCAAGGATTTCACTTTCGGATGCCCTGGCGATGTTGCGATTTTCGATGATGCTTGTTGAAACAACTTTGGGCACCCCACCAAATGAATGCACCGCAACGAAGTAAGCATAGCCACGAAGAAAATGTGCGGTAGCCGTAACCCGATCGCGTTGAGCCGCGGGCACACCTACCACATCGGGCAAACGCTCAAGTATAAAGTTTGCTAAGTAAATTGTGTTGTAGATACTGCTCCATAGACTAAGCACAGATGCATTTGCAGAAGTAATTTGTTTGGTGCCTAGTTCGCGGTATTGAGTAAACGTGCCATTAAACGTAAGCATGTCGGCTGTGCAATCGCCAGCAATAACTACCGAAGGCATAATGCTGCGAAAGGCATTGTATAATCCAAGCTCTACATTGGCTACATCCCGAGGCTCATTCAACACCACATCATCGGTAAGCACATCAATTGGCTCGGGTTCTAAAATCGTGCTGCAACTGCTTGTCACCAAAGCAAACAGGCAAGAAAGAACTATGGGTTTTAAGATCGCTTTCATTTCAATGTTAAATTAATTCCCATGGCAATGGTGCGCACTTGTGGCAAGGTAAAAAAGTCGATGCCTTGAGCCGCGGTTGAGCCATCGAGTGTACTTACTTCAGGATCGGATCCCGAATATTTTGTAAGCGTCCATAAGTTGGTGGCCGTTGCGTATACGCGCACTTGCCGCAGATTTACTTTATCTAAATACTTAGTGGGCAGATTATACCCGAGGTTCACATTTTTTAATCGCAGGTAACTGGCATCTTCCAATAAACGATTGCTATGTAGGTTATTAAGGGTGCTGCCCAATTCGTAGCGTGGAATATCGGTGATGTCACCCGGTTTTTGCCACCGCCTAAGCGCATCTACGGATTGGTTGCTTTGGATATCAGCACCCATGTTTACAAGTGTTGCTTTTGAAAAGTTGAGTACCTTATTGCCCAACGAAAAACTAAAGAAAATAGAAAGATCAAAGCCTTTATATTGAAATTGGTTGGTGATGCCGCCAATCAATTTGGGTTGGGCGTTACCAATCACTTTGGCATCGGCATTGGTGATTGCCCCATCGCCATTTAGGTCTTGATAAATAGCATTGCCTGTGGCCGGATTTACGCCCTGAAAATTCAATCCCCAAAAGGAACCGAGTGGTTCGCCTGCTTTTATGATGTTGGTTGCATCAACACCTTCGCCCGAATAGCCACGGAAGAGCGGGATTGAATCGGCCAAAAACAAGACTTTGTTATCATTGCGCGATACGTTGAGGGTGGTGGACCACTGCAAGGCGCGGTCTATGTTCACAGATTTTACACTTAACTCTATGCCCTTATTTTGCATGCTACCCACATTATCTAAAATGCCACCAAACCCAGTGGTTGCCGCATACGGCCGGGTGAGGAGCAGGTCGGTAGTTTTGTTGTAATAAACATTAAATACAGTTTGCAGCCGGCCACTCCACATACTTAAATCAACACCTAAGTTTGTTTCGGCCGTAGTCTCCCACTTTATATCCGGGTTTGCCACATTGCTTGGAGATACGCCTGAATTTCCATTATAGGTTGATGCGGCCCACTGACCTAAAAATGCAAATGCTCCAATGCGTTCATTGCCTGTTAAGCCAAAGCTTCCGCGCAACTTCAAATCGTCAATTAATTTAGATGAGAAGAATTTTTCTTGAGAAATACGCCAGCCAACTGATACTGCCGGGAAGTAGCCGAATCGATTATTTGGACCAAAGTTAGAGGAAGCATCGGTACGCATGCTAAGCGTTGCTAAAATCCGATCGTCATAGTCGTAGCGAGCCTCGCCAAAAAGCGAAAAGATAGAATGTGGAGGATCTTTCAACGAACCTCCATTATCAACAATACCAGCCGAGTTAATATACGTGAAGTCATCACTTGGGAATATTCTACCTGTTACACTTCCTCCAGTAGCATAATTTTGATAGAGCTCGGTTCCTGCCACTAAAGCTACATTGTGTTTCGGAAGAATCTCTTTGTTATAAGAGAGTGTGACATAATAATCCGTATTGACATAAGTATTAGTACTATAAACTCCATAGCCTTGACCGCCTACACTGGGTAAAAAACCACCGATGGCAGTTTGAGACGACTCGTATTGGTCTTCAGTAACATTATTATAATCGAGACTTGCTTGCATTTTCAAATTAAGGGAAGAATTAATTTTATACGTTGCATTTACACTTGCAAGCGTTTTGTATGTATTCGTATTAAAGCGAGGAAGCAGTGCCTGTGCAACCGGATTAAAGTTTGGAAAAGAAGCATAAAGTGGCGAAGCTGGCCCTACCAAAAAACCATTCTCATCGTACGGCACATCATACGGTAAACTTTTAACCGCGCCTGAATAAACACCATCTAAAAAATTATCGCCCTTCACACGTTTGTTTAAGGAATAGGATAGCGACAAATTAGAGGCTATCGAAAGTTTATCGGTAAGTTTTTGATCTAAATTAATAGTAGTGCCAAAGCGTTGAAACTTGTTGTTTAACTGCACGCCTTCTTCTTCGCGAAAACTTCCACTAATATAAAAGGCCGTATTTTCATCTCCCCCGGTTGCCGACAGTTGATATTGTTGCATAATGCCCGTGCGCAAAACTTCATCTTGCCAATCGGTATTTACAGCATCGGTCACTCCCTTAACAAGCCCGGCAGCATCTGGATTTTCCTCGGCATTGGTTACAGCCTCGCGCTGAAGTTCAAGTAACTGCGATGAGTTTAAGAGATCCAACTGACTAACTACATCTACAATACCCCGCTGAACATCCAAAGAAATTTGGGTCTTAGAATTTTTACCACGCTTGGTAGTAATAACGATTACCCCATTTGAAGCGCGCGAACCATACAAGGCTTTTGCGGAAGCATCCGACAAGATATTATATGACTCAATATCGTTAGGGTTTAGTAAAGCCAACGCATTGTCACTTTGACCACCAAAGTTTCTAGCACCTAAGGCACCTGTTTCAACCGGAATCCCATCGATGATGAATAAAGGTCTGTTACTTGCACTAATAGACGTTGCCCCCCGAATGCGCACTGACACTCCGCCCCCTGGGGTACCCGAAGATTGCGTTACTTGCACGCCTGCTGCCTGCCCTTGCAATGCCTGATCTAATCCACTAACCGAAATACCTTCTATAGCTTTGGAACTTATTGTTGAAATAGCCCCGGTAATATTGCGTTTTGAAATGGAGGAATAGCCCACCACTACAATCTCGTCAAGCTCACTGGCCGACTCTGCCAATTGTATTGACACGGTTGCTTGTCCGGTGTAAACCAACTCTTGAGTTTTATACCCTACAAAGGAAAATACAAGGGTATTTCCCACTGTTAATTCAAGCGAGAACACACCCTCTACATCGGTTACTGTACCTTTGCCGCTATCTTTAATCACCACATTTACCCCGGGCAAGGTTTCCTTATCGACAGCCGAAACCACCGTGCCGTTGAGACGTGCTTGCGCAGAAATTAAATGGGGGAAAAAAAGTATTAGTAAAAAGTAAATTCTTCTCATTAAAATATCTAGTAGCGATAAAGTTATAAATTAAACAGAAAAGTCGCGCACGAATGTATTTCTATAACATCAATTATTGCAAAATTTGTCGGCAAGCTGGCTATTTTCCGATACCAATTGAGTGAAATTTAACATCTGGCGTTATGCACTCGTGCATTCCTTTGTGGCTTCGAGTCTTCGCGGCAAACGAAACTTCGAATTTTAAGCCACAAGGCCACTAAGTTTTGACAAATAAAATTGTTCCTGCGCCACTCCAGTTGGTAAGTGGCCTAAAATTTATCGAATGCATAGTCAAAAAAAATAAAAACGCACGCGCGAATGTTTTGTTTAACCTTTTTGTTAATCAAACATCTTTTTAATAATAAAATAAAACACCCTACCATGACCATACTCGAAATTTGCTTGCTTCAATGGGATACTTACAATCGCAGAATGCAAAAAGTAATGGATTCGATCGCGGAAGAAAATTTTAATAAGCCAACCGTACCCGGTGGCAATTCTCCCTCCTGGCTATTAGGGCATCTTGCCGACAGTGATGATAAATTGCTTGAATTATTTGGAATTGGAAACAGGTTGCATCCTGAGTTGATGAAAATTTATCATCACGAACCAGGCACTAATCAAAACAATCATTTATCCAAAATGGAATTAACGACCAAGTGGAAAGAAATTGTAGGCGAACTCGATCAGGCTTTTAAAGCAATGAGTGAATCTGAATGGCTAGCAAGACATACCACTGTAACCGAAGAGGATTTCAAAAATGAACCGCATCGCAATAAATTGAACGTACTACTAAGTAGAATTACACACAAGGCATCACATCTTGGGCAAATTGCAATGCAGACAAAGTGAAATGATAATTTAATAGTCATTTAGCCACTGATTCACTGATTAATAATTGCCTATTCATTGATGGAGTCGTTTGCTGATTAGAAACGTTTCAGGACTTTTCAAAAAATAAGTGAATCTGTTGCTTCCAAATTCTATTCCCAAGAAAGAATCCTTAAGAAACTAAAACTTCATCTCTTGATAATCTGCGTCTCAATAGATTTAAGTATTGTTGCAACATGACAGTTGCACCGCCAAATTATTTATATCCTGACTTGCCAAGTGGGCTAAACCACCATCGGATTCCAATCATAGAAGCTACCCCCAATTCAGTAAAGGGTTTTGGTTGGTTAGTGGAAAATCCGGCAGCCTGTAAACTTGAAATTACACGTTGGCCTGCACAAGGTTGGAGACCTGTTGATACGGATAGTGGCGATGAAGGTGGAACAACTGAGGGAATTTTTTCAAGCGAATGGAAAGGCGGAATTCTTTATGGAAGCAATGAAGCGGTTGGTGGTCACTACATACTTGGATACAGCGAAGATCCAACTATAGCCTCCGAACAAAAAATAAGTGTACCCAATAAAATTTTATTGTGGCACGCCAATTATCATCCTGATGGTGGACAACTTTTCTTTCCAATTGACAAGCGACCTTTTTTGGTTCCGGTAGCTTTGCCGGGTGATGACATTAGACCCGAAAATTTTATCTGCTTTTTATGTGATGGCACGCAGGGTTTATACATTCATGCAAACATTTGGCATGAAGGCGTTTTTGCCATTCATGGTAAACAACGATTTCTCGACAGGCAGGGCGCTGTGCATGCGCGGGTTTCTGTTGACTTTGCACGGGAGTTCAATTGTTTGCTGGAAATACCATTAGATTCCATTTCTGGCTAATAAACTGCTTTCGATTGCCGGGCATCAAGGATATTGCTATCTTGAATTTTATGTCTATCCAAATTAAATAAACTCAACATGAATACCCGCAGAGACTTCTTACAAAAAATTGGCGCAACTGCCTTTGGACTTTCTTTAATTCCAACAACAAGTAGAGAAAGTGTCTTGATCAATTCGAATGAACAACAAGGACCGATTTTACGTGTTGCCATCATGGGATTGGGAAGTTACGGAACTCGGGTAGCAGAGGCTATGAAAGATAGCAAGCGCGCAAAACTTGTTGGAGTTATTAGTGGCACACCTTCCAAAATAAAAGACTGGCAACGCAAATATTCAATACCCGAAAAGAATTGTTATAACTATGAAAATTTTGATCGGATAAAAGATAATCCGGACATTGATGCTGTGTATATAATAACTCCAAATGCCTTGCATCACGATCAATGTATTCGGGTTGCCAAAGCGGGCAAGCATGTGATCTGCGAAAAGCCCATGGCAGTAAATGCCAAAGAAGGACAAGAGATGGTTGATGCCTGCAAAAAGGCAAACGTAAAATTATTAATTGGTTACCGAATGCACTTCGAACCTAAGACCCTTGAAATAATCAGACTGAGATCGGAAGGTGAATTTGGGAAAACATTATTCTTTCAGGGGTTATGCGGTTTTATAATTGGCGACCCCGATCAATGGCGACTTAACAAGCAATTGGCGGGTGGTGGCGCTATGATGGACATTGGTATTTATGCTGTTAATGGTTCGCGGTATATGATTGGGGAAGAACCCATTTATGTTACCGCTCAGGAGACTAAAACTAATCCTGAAAAATTCAAAGAAGGTGTAGATGAAACCATTCAATTTCAATTAGGATTTCCAAGTGGTGCGGTTGCATCCTGTTTATCAACCTATGCCATGAATAATCTTGATCGTTTCTTCTTAAATGGTAATAAGGGTTTTGCAGAAATGCAGCCTTCAACAGGCTATGGTCCTATTCAAGGTCGCACAAACAAAGGCGAATTGAATTTTCCGCATGTCACGCATCAAACTGTGCAAATGGATGAAATGTCGGACATTATTTTGAAAGGCAAGAAACCACTTGTACCAGTTGATGGCGAAGAAGGTGTGAAGGATATGAAAATTATTGATGCGATTTTTCTTGCGGTAAAAACTGGTAAGAAAGTGGATCTGAAACTGTGATTTTTTCTTCAAGCTTTGTGGCTTATCGGTTCAAAAGAGTTCAAAAAAAAATAAACCACAAAGACACTAAGTTCGCTGAGTAGGCAAGAGAGAGTTTCACCCTCAAGCCTCTCACAGAACCGTACGTGAAACTCTCGCTTCATACGGCTCGTGTCATTTCTTTTACATTGTAACAGTAACGCTTTTGCCAATGGTAAAACAGGCATGGGTTAGCACGCTGAGCTGATAGCAGTCGGTTTTGCGCTGCCCGATAACCTTCTTTATGCCTATGCGCTAACCATTTTATCAGGTGTGCATCAACATGAAGTAACGTCTGTCGAAGCCTCCGCTTGCCAAACAATCCAAAGTAATTTACCCAGCCTCTCAATTTATTATTGAGTGCTTTGGCAATATCAGCCAACTGCATAGTCGTGCTGCGCCAGTTCACACTTGTCTTAATCGATTCTCTGATCTTCTTCTGGTTCGCTCCACTAATCTCTGCGGTAAATCCTGTAAAGCTTGTACCCGGCTCTCGTTTACTTCGTACCGGCCGTGGCTGAAAACTGAAACCCAGAAATCCAAATCGTACCTGTTCATGTTCCTGCTTTCTTCGGTAATCCTTGTAGTACACAACTTGGGTCTTTTCTCCGTTCAGGATCAGACCAACTTCTTTCAACCGATCATCAATCGCTTTCAGCATTTGCTCCGCTTCTTCTTTACTAACACAATGAAGTACAACATCATCTGCATATCTGACAAAGGGCACTTTATTCGTGTGGAGGAAAGGTAACTAAATCGAAAGTTCTCTTTTGAGCAAAGACAGATACGATTATAACGTACCCGTCAATATTCGTTTCAATTTTTATTTTAGTTCTATTGGAAATTTCGCAGCGCCATAAAGCCACGCGTTGGGGAATGAAGACCCGCCATTGTAAGGGCCGTCTCTTTCCGTCTGTTTATTATATTCTAACATAAGACTCCATTCATCTATACCAGAGAAATATTGCTTTGTAAATTGATAAGTAACTTTTTCCAAACTTCTTTTTTGACTAGACTTCAACTTGCCTAGTTTATCTAACGAAGCGTCTTTGCCATTGGCATCAATAATGGTTCCCTTACTCCAGGTTTCAAAAACACTTTTTTGTGGAGTGATAGTAATTGAATTGCCTTGAATTATGTATGTCCCGTTTTCTTTAGCAATATATATATCAGGCATATAGGAAAAGCTCCTGTATAAGAAGTTGTATGTTCCGTCTGGATTAAACTCGTACTGCATTTTGTGGTATTGGTGAAGACCGTTGTTTATTGCATAATTTGAATTGCTGGTGGAAGTTTTTAACCATTTTCCAATTACAGAAGGTGCTACTGTATTATCATTTGTTTGAGAATCATTCTCAGCTTGGTAGGAAATTGATTCAGGTTTTATCAGATCAACTGATGCTATTAATTCTTGTACATCTATCAAATAATCCGGGTTGTTGGTAACAGCTACGATACTTACACATCTTTCGTAGCCGCTTGCCGTAGTAAGCATTGCCACCGCTTCGCTCTTACTAAAAGTAAATTTACTGCTGCCTGCTTTTATTTTCCAGCCTTCGGCTTCTACCACTTCATTTTCCCTTCGGTTATCTGTAGGCTTATAATTTTTTACAATTAATTCCTGCCATTCACTTTCGAAATCAGCTTCAATGGTTCCTTTACTTACCGTACTTTTTATAATATTAATGCGGCACCAAGTATTTTTTTTGTTATCAGTAATTGTATGGCTCACCAAAGTTTCTTCCACAGTTTTTGTCCAACCTTTTGGTTCATTGTAACTTATAAGGTCGAAGGTTTCTTTTTGGGCAAATGTTTTTTCAATAACAATGCAAAGCACGGCAAGCAGTATCAATTTTTTCATGTTTTCATTTTATGGTGTAAATGTATTTATGTTATCAACAGTTTTCTATCTGGTAAAAAAGGGACATTGTTTAAAATTAAACAGCGGTGCTGTTCAACCCACCATTAGCCGGTCATGGATTTCCCGAAAACAGGGAACCTTGGAATGGTCTTATGATTTTAATCTTTAGTGATTTTTATATTACTTAAGTCCATTTTATGTCCGGCCTCCATAGCAAGTTCCCCACTCCAATAAACTCCTTCAAACGAACTTTTGAGGTCAACAACCGAATCAAAAATACCAAACACCGTGGCGCCTGAGCCACTCATGCTTGCGTAAAGCGCTCCCCGCTTGTAAAGTTTCGTTTTTATTTCCTCTATAGTTGAATGGCGCTTAAAAACAGATTCCTCAAAATCATTTGACAAACTGTCCTTCCAACCCGAAATAGGATAATTAATAATTTTAGAAATTGACTGAACGGGTTGCTTTGGTTTCACTCCGCTATAGGCTTCTGCAGTGGAAACATGAATGTCTGGTTTTACGATGACAAGATACTTTCCTTTCAGACTCGGTGAAGTTTCCGATAACACTTCTCCACGACCACTGGCCAGCATTGGTTTATCGTCAATAAAAAAAGAACAATCGCTACCCAACTTTGCAGCGTAGCCCTTTAAAGTAATTTTAGATAGATTTAGATTAAAAACAGAATTGAGTGCGCGCAATGTAAAAGCAGCATCAGACGATCCTCCGCCTAACCCCGCGCCAGTGGGAATAACTTTATGCAGATGAATTATCACGGGCGTTAAATCAAAATCTTTTCGCAAAAGTTCAAAGGCCTTCACGCAAAGGTTTTCGCCAGCGCTTCCTGGAATAACCACTCCAGATTGAGAAAATGAAAACTCTTTTGATTTTATTATCTCAAGCACATCCTGCCAAGGAACAGGATAAAAACACGTTTCAATATTGTGATACCCATCATCACGTTTTGAGATAACGTGAAGTCCTAGATTGATTTTACAATGTGGAAAAACTACCATGCACAATCATAGCTATTTTACAACGGCATTTAATTGTTCTTGACTTACACCGGTAGTGGAATAACCACCATCATGGTATAAATTTTGCATAGTGACCATGCGGGTAAGATCACTGAATAATGACACGCAATAGTTAGCACAATCTTCCGAACTTGCATTACCCAGTGGCGACTGCAATTCTGCAAAATCATAAAACTCGCTAAAGCCTTTAATGCTACTTCCCGCTTTTGTCTTAGTAGGCGATTGTGAAACAGTATTTATTCTTACTTTCTTCAATTTACCATAGTGGTATCCAAAACTACGCGCAATGCTTTCGAGCATCGCTTTGATATCAGACATATCGGTATAAAATGGAAAAGCCCGCTGTGCACCCATATAAGTTAATGCAACCACAGAACCCCACTCGTTAATGGCATCCAATTTATAAGCCACTGCCAGCATTTTATGAAAAGACAAAGCCGAAATGTCTGCACCTTTTTGATAATAATCGTAGTTAAGCGCAGTGTAAGGAATATCCTTGCGCATATTCACACTCATACCAATAGAATGTAAAACAAAGTCAAGCTTGCCGCCAAGGTGCTCCATCGAATCGGTATAGAGTTTTTCAATTTCTGCAACACTAGTTGCATCGGCAGGAATAATTTTTGAACCAGTCTGTTCTGCTAATTTATTTATCTCACCCATGCGCATGGCAATAGGTGCATTAGTCAACACAAATTTTGCTCCCTCCTCATGCGCGCGTAAAGCAACTTTCCAGGCAATTGAGTTTTCATCTAATGCTCCTGTAATAATTCCCAATTTTCCTTTCAATAAGTTATAGGCCATGGTGGTAATCTTTTAAAGTTCAACGCAATATTACAAATTCCCGTCTATTGCCGCTATTTTTACACCGCATGAAAAAAGTTGTGGAAGCGCCCATTGGAATATTTGATAGTGGCATTGGTGGGCTAACGGTTGCTCATGCTATCCGCCAGCTTCTTCCGCATGAAAACATTATTTATTTTGGCGATACTGCGCACTTACCTTATGGCGATAAATCGGAAGCGGCCATCCAGGCCTACTCAATTAAAATCGCTGATGTCTTATTAAAGAAAGGATGTAAGGCGATTGTTATTGCCTGCAACTCGGCCAGCTCTGCGGCCTATGAGTTGTTAAAAGAATACGTGCGCAAAGACGCGCACATCTTGAATGTAATCGATCCGATGGTTGAACTTATTGCCAAGACCTATAAAGGGAAAAATATTGGATTGATTGGCACAAAGCGCACCGTTCAATCAGACATTTATTCAAGTAAGATTAAAGAATCAAACAAAGACATTACGCTGCATTCATTAGCAACACCTTTATTAGCACCTATGATTGAGGAGGGTTTCTTCAATAACCAGATCAGTCATGAAATTATTTCTGAATACCTTAATGACCCGACATTTAAAAATATTGATGCCCTTGTTTTGGCATGCACGCACTATCCGTTAATTAAAAAAGAGATCGCAGCATTTTTAGGTAGTCAGGTCGATGTATTGGATTCAGCGATTGTAGTTGCCAAAGCCCTGGAAACCTACCTTGCCGAGAATAACTTACTAAACCCTATTGGCGAGCCTGATTACCAATTCTTTGTTTCAGACTATACTGATGCCTTTGAAGCTTCTACACGGCTATTTTTCCATGAAAAAGTGACGTTGGAACGACATCCCCTATGGAATTGAACCTAACAAAACCGTCTGTGTATGGTTTTTCGTAAATCTGTAAATTTTAATTCAGTTAAAACCATGAAATTTAGCCTTTAACTTAGCGGCTGTGTTCTCAACCATTTACTTCATATTACCCTTCTTAGTGCTTTACACCATATTAGCGGTGTATGCCGAACGAAAAATATCTGCCTTTATGCAGGATAGACTAGGGCCAATGGAGGTTGGGTATTATGGCATACTTCAAACGGTTGCTGACCTGCTTAAGCTTCTCCAAAAGGAAGACATAGTTCCCGCTGCAGCGAACAAAACCCTTTTCAAGTTTGCTCCGCTATTGATTTTTGTACCCATTTTTCTCGGCTTTAGTGTGTTGCCATTATCCCCCACCTGGACGGTATCACCATTCTCATCGGCACTTTTCTTTTTATTGGCAATCATCTCTATGGATGTAATCGGAATTTTAGTGGCCGGATGGGCATCCAACAATAAATATAGTATGCTTGGTACCTTCCGTTCAGCAGCTCAAATAATTTCCTATGAAGTACCGCTGGGATTGTCGGTGCTCTGCGCGTGTGTATTGACCCAAACGCTCGACCTTCAGGAGATTTCCATTCAACAAGGCGTCTTAACCATCGAAAATTCCAACTTCCTTTTTGGAATAAAAGCATTGAATGTTGATGTAACAAGTATTGGTGGCTTCTTGGCATGGAATGTCTTCCGAATGCCTGCTTTATTTATTGCCTGGGTTATTTTCTTCATTGCCTCGCTGGCAGAAAGCAATCGCGCTCCATTTGATTTACCTGAAGCAGAATCAGAATTAGTCGCTGGGTTTCAAACTGAATATTCAGGGTTTCGGTGGGCAGTTATTATGCTTTCAGAATATGCCATGATGCTACTCGTGAGCTTTGTAGGCGTAATTTTGTTTTGGGGAAGTTGGAATACTCCGCTACCAAATATCGGATCTTTTGCCTTGGCGGATTGGACTACCGGTTCGGTGTGGGGAATATTCTGGCTTGTCTCTAAGACTTTGTTTACGGTGGTTTTGCAAATCTGGGTGCGCTGGACATATCCTAGGATGCGGATAGACCAACTTACTTCTTTGAGCTGGAAACTATTAACACCAGCTTCTTTACTCATATTAATTATTTGTTCACTTTGGAAATTGCTTCTGTGATACCTACGATTAAAAAATCATTTGTTTTCTTTTGTCTTCTCCTGTCCGGGATTTTCCTTTCGCAGGCACAAGTTAATCTTGATAGTTTAGAAAAATCCTTAGAAAAATCACAACCCGATTCGGTGCGACTGTTGACCTTGCTTGAAATTTCAAGAGGATATCAATATAAAGATTTCTCAAAAGCAGAAACTTTTTCTGCCCGAGCGCTTAGTCTGGCAGAAAAAGGAAAATGGATATCCGGAAAATCGCAAGCTCTTTCACAAGCAGCGTTTCTGGCAACTATTAGTGGAGATTACAATACGGCAACCAAGTACGATAACCAAAATCTAGAGTTTGCATTCCTATTAAAGGACAGCGTTCTAATGGCTGAAGTCTTAGGATTTCTGGGTAACGATCATATTGATTTAGGAAAGTATGATGAAGCCTATTATTATTTCACACAATCCTATAAAGTAGCTAAGGCGAAAGACGACTCCTTAAAAATGACAATTGCCATTCACAATATCGGTACTGTTCTCACAGAATTAGGTCAATATGACCTCGCCCTTGACCATTTTAAAGTTAGCAGTCAATTAAGTTTACTCATTCATGATGACGATGGCATTGCGTACGATCAAGATGCGATGGGTGATGCTTATTTGCGAAAAAGAGATTTTGAAAAATCAAAAGAGTATTTGTTAAAGTCCTTAAAAACCATTCGCGAAAGAAAACTAACTGTGATTGAACCGCGCGCTTTGAAGCATTTGGCTCAGCTATACTTTGCCAAAAAAGAAATGGAAAAAGCAAAGGCTTATTATGACACGGCTGCAGTTATTTATAAACAATCCAGCAACGAATTTGGAGTAGCCGAGGTGAATCTGGGAATTAGCAGAATACTAATAAGTCAAAAAGGATTTAATGAAGCGGAAGGTCTTATTAATAGAAGTCTGGAAACTGCCAAATCGTTTAACGCTGAAAGAATGGAGATTGATTGTTATCAGCTTCTTTCAGAATTGGCTGAGATGAAAGGAGACTATGAAAATGCCCTTGCGTATCATAAAAATTTCAAACTTTTAGAAGACTCTCTCTTTAGCCAGAAAATGGTGGAAACGATATTTCAGGATCAACTGCGCCTCCAAACAGAAACAAAAGATTTTGAAATAGCTGCTTTAAGTAGAGTCAAAACTCAACAAGACAGCGAATTACGCAGACAAGAATTTTTAAGCAACATCCTGGCAGTAGTGGTGGCGCTCACAGGAATTCTTCTCTTTACTGTTTACCGAAGTGGCCAGCGGAGAAAAAGAATTAATGGTTTACTTATTGAGCATCAGGAAGAAATTAAAAAGCGCAGCATTGAGTTGGAACAACTCAATCAGGTAAAAGACAAATTCTTCTCTATCATATCGCACGATTTGCGCTCACCGATTAATGCCCTTTCGGGGATATTAGATTTGTTGAGCAATAAACAGATAACGCAAGAAGAATTTTCTATGCTTACGAAAGAAATGCGCATTCAATTCAATCACACGCGCACCTTAATTAACAATCTTTTGGACTGGGCGCTGTTACAAATGGATAAATTAAAAATCCAGCCAGAAAAGATTGAGCTCGCAAAGGTTATTAACCAAAATTTCACTTTAGTCAAGAGTTTATATCTTAAAGAAATGAATCTGGTTAATCAAGTTCAGCCAAGTCTATTAGGTTGGGGCGATTTAAATATGATCAACCTTGTCTTTAGAAATCTTATCCTCAATGCTATTAAATTTTCAGATAAAGGTGGTTCCATAGAAATCTCTGCCAAAGAGGATGGAAGTTTCTATGAAATTGCAGTAAAAGATTATGGCGTGGGTATAAACCCGGAAGTGCAGGCAATGCTGTTCGATAAAACAACTGGTTATAGCACTAGAGGCACCGCGAATGAAAAAGGCACTGGTTTGGGTCTTATTTTGTGTAAAGAATTTATTGAAAAAAATGGCGGTAAAATCTGGCTTGAAAGTGCCGAAGGCAAAGGAAGCACTTTTTATTTCACCATAAAGAAAGCGTAGTAAGTCCATTCCGCATTTTCCTTCTATTTTTGTTACAATAGAATGGAGACAAAGCACTCTTATTGGACAAATTTTGCATTTGCAGCTAAATCGCTTGCAAAGGGTTTGTCGCTTACTTTCTCTCATATTCGCAAAGCAAGGAAGGGAAGAAGCAAACTCTCAGTGCAAGAGCCAGGTTATTTTGATAATCAAAGCGGCATAGCCACGGTTCAATATCCGTTTGAAACAATTCCAGTACCCGACAATGGCCGGTATAAACTGCACAATGAAATTGAAGATTGTATTGTATGCGATAAATGCGCAAAAATTTGCCCGGTAAATTGCATTACCATTGAACCTGTTCGCTCCGCTGAAGAATTTGGTAAAACTTCGGATGGCACATCCATGCGGATTTATGCTGCTAAATTTGATATTGACATGGGTAAATGTTGCTTCTGCGGGTTGTGCACCACTGTGTGCCCCACTGAATGCCTTACCATGACAAAGGAATATGACTTTTCAACATTCGACATGCGCGATCACAACTTTCCTTTTGGAAACATGAACGCAACTGAAATTGAAGCGAAGAAAAAAGAATGGGAAGAACATCAAAAAACAAAAGCAGCTTCCGCTGAAACGGTGCCTGCACCTTCGGCATCGCCCAAACCTGTTTTTAAACCTAAAATAAAACCAATACCGCCAACAGAATAGGTATGCAAGAAATTGTTCTATATCTGCTCGTGGGCTTTTCGGTCGCTTCGGTATTGGTCATTCTATTCAATCGAAATGTTTTTTATTCAGCTTTAGCTTTGCTCGGCTGTTTGATTTCATTAGCCGGAATTTATGGCTTATTGTCAGCTGAGTTTCTGGCAATAACTCAATTGTTAATTTATGCGGGTGGCGTATTAATTCTTATGATTTTTGGAATTATGCTTACCAATCGAATTTCAGGAAAGGCCCTTGAAAGTAAATCTCATAATTGGATGCCTGGAATTTTACTCACGGGTTCCCTCCTCGTTGTTTTAGTAGCGGCATTTAAGAATTCTATCATCCCATCACAAACCAGTGATTTAAACACAGTTAATCCTATTAGTCAGGTTGGTGTTGAACTAATGAGCACCTACGCTGCCCCGTTTGAAGTAAGTGGAATTTTATTGCTCGTGTGTCTTATTGGAGCAGCCATCACAGCTTCGTCATTCAAAAAAAATGCAAATGGTTAAAACAGATTTTCTTTTTTACCTCAGTGCATTTCTTTTTTGTTCAGGATTATTAATTGCTGTTACTAAAAAAAATGCAATTGTTATTTTAATTGGAATCGAGTTGATGCTAAACGCAGCCAATCTCAACCTTGTACTTTTTAACTTTCAAAAAAAAGGATTGGACGGCCAACTCCTTGCCTTGTTTATAATTATTGTCGCGGTTTGCGAAGCTGCCGTTGGCATTGCCATCATTTTGAAAACATATCATTACTATCACACAGCTGTTCCAGATCAAATCAGTGACCTAAAAGAAAAAAATTGACAGACTCAGTCTCTTCTGTATCACTTTGGTTAGCACTGGGTACAGTAGGTATTCCCTTATTATCCTTTATTGTCTGTTTTCTGATCAATCAAAAATTCGGATGGCTCGCACCGATTGCAAGCAGCATACTTTTACTGCTTTCATTCCTCTGCGCTGTATGCTTGTTTTTTGTCTTATCAACCGATAGTTACGGGGATGCTTTTTATGCTTCGTGGCCCTGGTTTTCAATTGATGACAAAATTATTCACGCAAGTTTATTGATCGATAACATATCGCTCAGCATGCTTTTGGCCGTTTCACTGGTATCCTTGCTGGTTCATCTGTTTTCCATTGGCTATATGGCCGAAGATCAAAATCAGATTCGCTACTTCGCCATGCTCGGCTTCTTCACGTTTGCCATGCTTGGACTTGTTGTTAGCAGCAACTTGCTGGTAACCTTTTGTTTCTGGGAGTTAGTTGGTTTTAGCTCATACAGATTGATTGGGCATTGGCAAGAAAAACCCGCAGCTGCCAAAGCGGCAACAAAAGGTTTCATCATAAATAAAGTTGGCGATTTAGGTTTTCTAATCGGTTTGATGATAGTGTGGACTCAGATTGGCAAACTGGAAATTACAAATGCAACCCTCACAGAAATTCCATCAAGTTGGTTGACTGCAGCAGGCCTTTGCATTTTTCTTGGTGTAGTTGCTAAGTCGGCTCAATTTCCATTATTCAATTGGCTACCCGATGCCATGGAAGGCCCTACCCCTGTATCAGCTCTAATTCATGCTGCTACCATGGTTGCTGCCGGTGTCTTTTTATTAATTCGATTCGCTCCCATATTTACTAATGAAGCATTAATAATCATTGCTATAACAGGAGCAATTACTGCAATTCTGGGAGCACTGGGTGCATCGTTTCAATACGACATAAAAAAAATTCTCGCCTACTCCACAATATCACAATTGGGTTTTATGGTAATGGCTATTGGCGCTGGTGCCGCTCAAGGCGGATATTTACACTTACTACATCATGCATCTTTTAAGGCCGGATTATTTTTAAGTGCAGGCGCTATCATTCACGCCATGCATCGTGCTTATCATAACAATGATTTCGATGTGCAAGACATTCGCAATCTAGGTGGGTTGAGGAAAAAACTTCCGATTACTTTTATAGCCTTTATCGTTTTTGCAGCTGCACTTTCCGGAATTCCTTTTACATCAGGTTTTGTTTCAAAGGAATTAATCCTAACACAGATGACAACCTGGGCGGGAGCTGAGTTTTCATTAAGGTGGATGATAGCGGCTAGCGCGTGGGTAGTCACAGTACTTACTCCAATCTATGCATTTCGATTAACTTGGTTTATCTTTTTTGCTAAACCGAAGCAAGAACATCCTGTCGAGGAGGTTCCGATTATTATGCGTCTGCCTATGATCGTTTTAGCCATCGGTTCTTTAGCCATGCTAACTTCCTTTAAGATGTTCCATTTTTCATCAATCATAAGTTTGTTAACGGATACCTCTCAAAAAATAAGTATTGCTATCACACTGCTATCTACTGTAGTTGTTTTACTAGCTTTCACATTTGCATTCTATCGGTACAGAAATCAAGAATTAAAACTGAATCAAAAATATCTTTCTCCACATTATTTTCTTGACACCATCTCAAACGGGTTGAGCATGCTTACTATTCAAATTGCGCACCTTGCGCAGCGGAGCGATCGTGCGATTGATATGGTTATTCAAACCATTACCTATCTCCAAGTTACGCTAGCCCATATAATCGGCTGGACCGACCGGAATTTAGTCGATGGCTTGGTCAATGGCATGGCTCAGTCTTCAAAAGGAATAGGATCTATGACAAGATCCTTGGCTAACGGAAAAATTCAGTCGTACTTGCTATGGGCTATGGCTGGGCTCATTATTTTTATATTCTGGATCTTATACTAATGCACCTGCTCTCACTATTAATTTTTACACCAATCGCAGTCGGCCTGTTAGCGCTTTTCATTCCGTCAAGGTTTGGGAGCAGCTTTAGAATAATCGCTTTGGGAGTAAGCGTTGTGCAGGCTATCATTCTTATTCAAATTTTATTTCAGTACAATTATACTTCTGGGTTTCAACTTGCTGAAAGTATGCCCTGGATATCCCTTGACCTCGGAAGCCTAGGGTTATTGCAAGCGGAATACTTTGTTGCCTTGGATGGGCTCAGCTTATCGATGGTGGCATTGTCAGTCGGCATCTTGCTTATTGCTACTATTTCATCGTGGACTGTAGAGAAGAATAGGAAAGGATATTTCATTCTTTTGCTAATTCTTAACGGAGCAATTATCGGAAGTTTTTGTGCGCTGGACTTTCTGCTCTTTTATGTGTTTTTTGAGTTTATGTTGCTGCCCATGTATTTCCTTATCGGGATTTGGGGCGGGGCAAAACGAGAATATGCATCCATCAAATTTTTTCTATACACACTTCTTGGTTCAATTCTTATACTGATTGTAATTGTTGCACTTTATCTATCATTCAAAACTCCCGAGTCGGGCGATCGTGTTGTTCACACATTCAATATCTTGTCGATGTACAACATCGACAATCTGATCCCAGATTCTTTATTATCCTTGGATTCAACGAATGTGCTAGGCCCCTTTTCTTTCAGACTTTGGGCATTCCTATTATTATTGATTGGGTTTATGATCAAGCTGCCAGCTGTGCCTTTACACACCTGGCTGCCCGATGCGCACGTGGAAGCACCTACACCCATCTCGGTTATACTCGCAGCCTTACTCCTAAAATTTGGTGGTTATGGATTATTAAGATTTGCATACCCAATATTTCCTGATGCTGCTATTCACTTTAGTTGGCTTGTTGGGCTCATTGGTTTAGTCTCTATTATTTATGGAGCACTTAACGCTTTATCTGCAAAGGATTTAAAACGCATGATTGCTTACTCATCTGTTTCACACATGGGATTTGTTCTGTTGGGCATTGCATCTGGCACAGTAGAGGGAATTACGGGCGCTGTTTACCAAATGTTTAGTCATGGAATAATTTCAGCCATGTTATTC
>Ga0209181_10001476_pt1 | contig 41102 bp, 24 predicted proteins | sample MAT05_FD_187208 | JGI IMG/M metagenome (GOLD analysis project Ga0209181, IMG submission 187208) | Freshwater microbial communities from Lake Fryxell liftoff mats and glacier meltwater in Antarctica - MAT-05 (SPAdes) (version 2) | ecosystem: Environmental > Aquatic > Freshwater > Ice > Liftoff... | reverse complement strand
GAGACTGGGCACTGAGCACTGAGAACTGAGCACTTAAAAGAACCGCAGGCAGCAACACGCTGTCCCCCGTTTACCCAAGCGTGTGAGAAATGCAGGCTAGAGGCGCTGGGTTGCTTTGCGGGGCAACGGTGAATTTGCGCGTCGGACCCGAGGCGAGGGAAAAGCGGCGTCGAGCCGCGCGCAGTCCAAAGGCTGGCGCCACGCTCGGACCCAATTTGCTCATCCACTGGACTCACTTTCAATCACACCGAGCGCGGGTGGTTCCGCACGTGAAGCCTCGTGTTGCGCAGCTCTGGAGAGCTACGCTACGGCGCCCCGCCGCTTCCTGCATTCAGTCTGGAAGAATCGCATGAGTGGCTGGAAGACTTCGCGCCGCTTCGCTCTGGGGCTCCGGCCGGCGGACACGGGAGAGGAGGAGCAAATCGCGGTCGGACGCGGCTACCACGAGACTGCCCGCACGGAGCGCGGAACTGCCCGAAGACGCGCGCCCCTCACTTTCCTTCGAGCACCGCTCTCACGATCCGCGCGCGGATCTTGTAGCCCTCGGCGTTGTGATGGAGCTTGTCTTCGACGAACAGCGCGGTGTTCGGCGTGCCATCGGGACCGAGGTACTCGTCCCACATCGGGATGAAGACCATGTTCTTCCCCTTCGCGATGAAGTCCTTCACCAGTGCATTCAACTGCTGCTGCTTCTCGCGTTGCTCCCAGCGTTTCGGGCTTGGTCCTTGGCCGATGAAAAGGATGCGCACTTCCGGAAGTCCGCCGCGCACTTTGGAAACGAACGCCTCGAAGTCCTTCGCGACCTGTGCCGGCTCCTTGCCCGCATTGATGTCGTTGCCGCCCGCCTGAAACACAATCGTCTTCGGTTTGCAGGGAATGACGATGCGGTCGGCGTAATAGGCCGAGTCCTCAATCTGTGAGCCGCCAAAGCCGCGGTTGACCACCGTCTGCGCGGGAAAATCTTCCTTGAGCGTCTTCCAGCCCTTGATGCCGGAAGCGCCGATGAATAGCACAGCCCCGCTCGGCGGCGGCGACATCTTGTCCGACGCTTCAAAGGCAGCGATGGCCGTTTCCCATTTTGCGCCGGGATGTGCGGGTTTGGCCTCTGCGTGCAGACAGCTTGCGGCAAGACTGAGGAGCGTGATGAAGCGGCGTTTGTTCATGGAGGAAGCGGGGTGGGGGAGGACGCCAGCGAGTCTGCTCCGTTGCGGGTCACGGACAAGGCATTTTCCCGCGGAGAATCTTAGCTGAGGCCGAGTCGGTGAAAGGTGTCGTCCACCCAGCGGAGAGAGGGTTCTGAGTTCCAAGTTGAGTCCCGCACCGGCTTGTCGATTTGAGAGAGCGCATCCAGACGCGCACGGTGCCTGTGGCGGCTGAACTCGGAAGTCGGAACTTCGAACTTGGAACTCTGAAGGCGGCTACACTTCTTCGACGGGGCGTCGCAGCCGCTTAGCTGAGGCCGAGTCTTCGGAAGGTGTCGTCCACCCAGCGGAAGTGGTGGTCGAGGGAGCAGAGTGCTGCGATTTCCGCCGCGGGGATGTTCGCGGTGATCTCGGGTTCGGCGACGAGGTTTTCCTGGAGCGATTTGTCGCCTTGCCATGTCTTCATCGCGGCGCGCTGGACGGCTTCGTAGGCGGTCTTCCGTTCGAGGCCGCGTTCGGTGAGCTTCAGCAGAATGGTCTGCGAATGGTAGAGGCCCTTCGTGATTTCGAGGTTCCGCTGCATGTTCGCGGGATAGACGATGAGGCGCTCGACGAGCTTGCGGAGCAGCACGAGCATGTAGTCCACGAGGATGCACGAGTCGGGGAAGATGACGCGCTCGACGGAGGAATGGCTGATGTCGCGCTCGTGCCAGAGGGCGACGTTTTCGAGGGCGGCGACGGCGTTGCCGCGGACGAGGCGGGCGAGGCCGCTGAGCTTTTCGCCGGTGATGGGGTTGCGCTTGTGCGGCATGGCGCTGCTGCCCTTCTGCCCCGGAGAAAAGTATTCCTCCACTTCGAGGACTTCCGTGCGCTGGAGGTGGCGGAATTCGGTGGCCCAGCGATCGATGGACGATGCGATGAGGGCGAGGACGGTGTGGTATTCCGCGTGGCGATCGCGCTGGAGGACTTGCGTGGAGAGGGTGGCGGCGGTGAGGCCGAGGCGCTGGCAGACGCGTTCCTCGACGCGCGGGTCGAGATGCGCGTGGGTGCCGACTGCGCCGCTGAGTTTGCCGACGCGGATGCGGGGCTGGACTTGTTCGAGGCGCTGGAGGGCGCGGCCGAATTCGTCGAACATGAGCGCGAGCTTCAGCCCGAAGGTGACGGGCTCGGCGTGGATGCCGTGGCTGCGGCCGATCATGGGCGTCATTTTGAACTCGACGGCGCGCTTTGCGATCGCTTCGCGCAGTTCGCGGACATCCTTGAGCAAGATGTCGGAGGACTGCGCGGTCTGCACGGCGAGTGTGGTGTCGAGCACATCGGAGCTGGTCATGCCCTGGTGCATCCAGCGGCAGGCGGGACCGACGTGGCTGGCGACGTTTTCGAGGAAGGCGATCACGTCGTGATTGGTGCGCTTCTCGATCTCCATGATCTCGGCGAGATCGAATTTCGCCTTCTGCCGGATGGTCTCGGCGTCGGCCTTCGGGATGTGGCCGAGTTCGGCCTGGGCCTCGCAGGCGAGGGTTTCGATTTCGAGCCAGATTTCGTATTTGCGCTGGTCGGTCCAGATGGCGGCCATTTCGGGCAGCGTGTAGCGGTCAATCATGAGGGCGCGGAAGATGCGAGTCGTGCCCTTGCGGGGCAAGCTTGGAAGCGGGGCGTGCTGGCGTCAGTGGGGCTGGCGACTCGCCTGCCGAGTCTCATCGGGCGACTCGCCCGATGTTCCGGCGAGTCGCCGGAACAGACTCACGCAGACGGGTCGTCTGCGCCACTTTTCTGCGAGCCAGCTCGTTCAACCGCACCGATGCAATGTTGTGAAAGAGGCAGGGCAATTTTTGTGGCCGGATATGAAAGCGGGCTACCTCAATTCATCAATCGTACGGGCGCCATTGATCAGCGCGTTCAGTCGCTCCAGCTCCGGGTCGAAGGCGGGGTGGGGGAGATCGACGGTGAAGTCGTCGCCGTTGTGGCGGAAGGCGATGGCGTCCCACTGGAGCGTGGCGATGTCGGCGTCGAACTTTGCGACGGCACGTCCGCGGAAGTATGCGCGGGTGGCGTCGGGCGGAAAGAAGATGGCGTGGCGGATTTGTTCCTCGGTGACGACGCGCTGCATGTGGCCTTCGCGGGCGAGTTCGTAGTAGAGGCCGTTGTCGAGGGAGATGTCGTGGTATTCGAGGTCGAGGGCCTGGAGCCACGGGTGGTCCCAACCGAGTTTCTCGGCGTCGCGGAAGGTTTCGAGGAGGAAGCGCTTTGCGGCCCAATCGCAGCGGTCGCGGGTGCGCATGGGATCAGTTGCGAGATCGGCGAGCACGCGTTCCCATTCGGCGAGCACCCATGCGGTGTCTTCGTCGCGGTCGCAGTGCTTTGCGGCGGCGGCGAGCCATTCGTGTTGGATGTCGAGCGCGCCCAGGGTGCCGCCTTTCGCGGCGGCGACCTGCCATTTCCATGTCGCGTCGCGGCTGATGAGACGCGTGGCGAGGATGGGATCGGCGAGGGGAATGCGCGGGGCGTGATCTTTTTCGAGGAGTTCGATGGCGAGGGCGGTGGTGCCGATTTTCATGGCGGTGGCCCACTCGGACATGTTGGCGTCGCCGACGATGATGTGGAGGCGGCGGTAGAGGGAACTGTCGGCGTGCGGTTCGTCGCGGGTGTTCACGATGGGGCGGCGGTTCATCGTGTCGATGCTGGTGAGGACTTCGAAGAAGTCGCTGCGTTGCGCGAGCTGGTAGATGCCGGGCTGGCCGGCTTCGTCCTCGCCCTCGATGCCGAGTTTGCCCGCGCCGACGAAGACTTGCCGGGTGGCGAGGAAGGAGACGATGTCGCGGACGAGGCGATCCCACGGCACGTCGCGGCGCATGAGGAAGTTGTCGTGGCAGCCGTAGCTGTGGCCCTGGAAGTCGGTGTTGTTTTTGTAGAGGCGGCAGGTCTGGCCGTCGGGGAGATGGGCGTTGCGACGGCGCATGCATTCCTCGAGGACGCGTTCGCCGGCCTTGTCCTGGGCGACGATGTCGTGGAGCGTGGCGCACTCGGGCGTGGAGTATTCGGGATGGGCGTGGTCGTTGTAGAAGCGTGCGCCGTTGCTGAGGACGAGGTCGCTTTTGATCTCGGCGAAGGAGAGGTTGCGGTGCTTGTCGAGTTCGTAGTAGGCGGCCTCGTCGGTGTCCTGGCGCAGCTCGGGCGCGCGAAAGCCGCGGGCATCCTGGTGCGGATCCTCGCTGGTGTAGTCCCATTTCAAATGGGCACCGTGCTCGGTGTAGCTGCGGACGATGGCGATGCTCTCGCGGACGACATCGACGTCGGCCATTCCGTCCACTGTGATTCCATACTCGGTTTCCAAGCCGAAGACGCGTTTCATTGGCGGCGACATTGCGCCACGCGGCGGGAAAACTCCAGCACGGGTTCGGTGATGCGGGCTGTGCTTGCCTCCGCCGGAGCGTGTCGTAGAAGGGCGGGGTGTTTCGCCTTTTCATCGCCGTGATCCTTTTCGCACTGCCTGTGCGGGCGGACATGACGGCGCAGGATGCGCGTTTCAAGAAGCTGCCGGCGGGACGCGAGGTGTGTCCGCCGCGCGCGCTGGAGGGAATGGCGCTGGCGCTGGGAAAGACGAATCCGCACGGCGTGGCGGAGCATGTGGAGGTGCAGGGCGCGCCGGGATTTGAGAAGGCGATGCGGATGACGACGAGGAAGGCGCAGGAGAATCCGTGGGGATTCCAGTCGCAGGCGAAGTGTGCGGTGGCGGTGAAGAAGGGTGATGTGCTGCTGGCGATTTTCTTTGCGCGCGCGGTGGTGGCGAGCGAGGAGGCGGAGGGGACGTTTGTTTTTGAACTGGACCGCGCGCCGTACACGAAGTCGGTGAGTTACCGTTTCGATTGCGGGCGGAGCTGGGCGAAGTTTTACGTGCCGTTCGTCGCGGCGATGGATTACGGGGCGGGGGAAGTCGCGCTGCATTTCCAGGCGGGCGGATCGCGGCAGACGATGGAGATCGGCGGCCTGCGCGTGATTGGCTACGGGCAGGGTGTGGTGCTAGGGCAATTGCCGTACACGCCGCTGAGCTACAAGGGCCGTGCAGCGGATGCGCCGTGGCGGGCGGAGGCGGCGGAGAGCATCGAGAAGAATCGGAAGGCGCAGATGCTGATCGCGGTTCACAGCATCAGTGGAAAGCTGCTGCCAGGGGCCGAGGTGCGGGTGCGGCAGAAGAGGCATGCATACGCGTTTGGAAGCGCGGTGGCGTCGTCGCCGTTGCTGGACGAGGGCGCGGATGCCGACATGTACCGCGATGTGATCGCGCGATCGTTCAACCGGGTGACGATCGAGAATGATCTGAAGTGGCCGGAGTTTGAAAGGAACCGGCAGGGTGCGATCGAGACCGTGAAGTGGCTGCGGGATGCGGGAATCGCGGTGCGCGGGCACACGTTGCTGTGGCCCGGATGGAATCGGTTTTCAAAAGATGTCGCTGCGCTGGAGGGCAAGCCGGAGGAATTGCGGAAGCGCATTCTCGATCATGTCCGCGACGAGGTGGGCGCATTCAAGGGGCAGCTCATCGAGTGGGACGTGGTGAACGAGCCGGTGACGAATACTGATGTGCAGCGCGTGCTGGGGAATGGCATCCTCGCGGAGGTTTTCAAGGCTGCCCGCGAGGCGGACCCGCAGGCGCGGCTGTTCGTGAATGACTATGGGATTCTCTCCCATGGTGGTGCGGACACGGAGCATCAGGACGGTTATTTCAAAGTGATCCGCGGGCTGCTCGATGCCAAGGCACCGATGCACGGAATCGGGATGCAGGGGCATTTCAATGAGCAGCTCACATCGCCAACGAGGATCTGGGAGATCTTGAATCGCTTCGGCGAACTGGGGCTGCCGATTCAGATCACCGAGCACGATATCAATGTGTGGGACGAGGAGGTGATGGCGGATTACACGCGCGATTTCATGACGGCGATTTTCGCGCACCCGGCGACGAGCGGGTTGACCACGTGGGGATTCTGGGAGAAGAGGCATTGGATTCCGAACGCGGCGCAATGGACCGCCGACTGGCGGCTGCGGGGGCATGGGAAGGCGTGGTACGAATTGGTATTCAAGAAATGGTGGACCAGCGTGAACGTGGAGACGGGTCGCAGTGGCGTGGCGAAGGTGCGCGGCTTTCTCGGTGATTATGAAGTCGAGGTGCGCTACGGCTCGAAGTCGAAGAAGGTTGCGGTGAAACTCCCCAAGGGTGGGACACGAGTGGAGATCGAACTTTAGCCCGGGCTTCAGCCGGGCCAGAAGACGAAGACTGCGACTCCGGCTGCCGCGGCAATTGCGAAGGCCGATGCGAGGCGGAAAAACAGCGCGGGGCCTCCAAGGAAGCCAGCGATGGTGGATTTGAAAACCATGTTGGACAGCGATGCGATGAGGATTGCGCGCCAGCCCGCGGCAGGAGGGAGTTTCCCGTCGGCGACGAGTTCGGTGACGGACAGGGTGATCGCATCCATGTCTGTGAGCCCGGAAAGTGCGGCGACCGAATAGAGGCCGCTCTGGCCAAGATATTCTCGCGCTGCTGCAACCGCGAGGAGGACGAGTGCGTAGGCTGCGCCGAAGAGGATCGCCGGTTTCAGTTCGCAGGGATTTTTCGGCTCCTCGATTCGGGTCGTTTGTTTTCCGCTGAGAAACCAGCAGCCGAGTGAAAGCAGGACGAGCACGCCGAGCATGATCCCGAGAGGAGCAATGGCGACGGGGAGAAATTTCGGGCCGCGGATGCCGATGATGATCAGCACGCGCCCGAAGACGACGGTGGACGCGATGAGGATGATGAGGACGGCGATGCCGCGCAGCATGGGCGCCTCGCGCACGCGGCGGGCGAAACTGGCGGTGGTGGCGGTGCTGGAGATGAGACCGCCGAGAATCCCGCCGGCGAGGGTGCCGGCGTTCTGGCCCCAAAATTTGTAGATGACGTAGCCTGCGAGGCTGATTCCGACGATGAGGGAGACCATCACCCAGATGTGAAAGGGATTCAGGACGCCGTACGGTCCAAAGTACTGATTCGGCAGGACGGGCAGGATGACCAAGGTGATGACCACGAACTGCATGATCGCCTTGAAGTCCTTGTCGCCTATCCCTCGCGCAAAGGCGTGCATCTGGGGCTTGAGGAAGAGGAGAATCGCAACCACGCCCCCGACGGTGATCGCGATCCCGATGTGGCCGTTCACGAGGTAGGCACCAACCGAGTACATCACGAGGATGGCGACTTCCGTCGTGAGGCCCGGATCGATGACGCCGGATCGGATGTCGGCGACGTTTCCGACGATGACGATGGCAGCCAGCGCGGCGAGGCCGATTGCGAGCACCCACCCGCCATAGTCGTGCGCGAGAAATCCGCAGAGCGTTCCGAAGACGGTGATGAGCGGAAAGGTGCGGATTCCTGCGATGTGGGTGGATGTGCGTTCGCGTTGCAGTCCTACGAGGAAACCGAGCCCAAGGGAGATTCCGACTTTCAGGAGGACGGTTTGGAATTCCGGCGTCGGCATCGTGCTGCCAGTTTAGTCCGGCGGCCGTGCTTTGTGCAATGGCGGGTGTTGCCCGGCGCTTTTTGCGCGAGGTGAGGGAAACCTCCCCGGAAAAGCAAAACGCGCGAGACGTGAGTCTCGCGCGCTGCTGTGTTGGGAATTGTACCGCCTCGATCGTCAGTTGCTGACGGGAGTCGGCGGCGGATTGTTCGGAATGGTGGGCCGAGGCACTCCGAGGAAGGGTGGGAAGCCGAGATTGCCGGGCAGGTATCCGCCAGGACCGGCGGCGACTGTTGGCGGGTCACTCAGACCCTTGTAGTCGATGGGGCGTCCTGGCCCTAGTGCGATGGGCGCCTTGCCATCCGCAAAGCTCTTCCCATCGGCAAGGCTCTTCCCATCGGAGAGGCTTCTGTCCCGGGTATCGCCTTGCCCTGATTCGGTGGGCCCCTGGGCAATCGCGATCGGGGCACTGGCGACTTCAGTGTCGATCAGTGCGAGGTCTGCAAAGGCGTTAACCTCGCGGACGGCAAACGCCGCATCACCGCCATCAGGGGACCAGCGGAAGGCCATTGCGGCGGCCTTGGTCTCAGCGAAGTCAGCGCTACCCCGGGCGGAAGTGCCGTCGAATGCCAAGGTAACCGAGGGAGTGAGACCGTCGAGACTGACTGGAATGGTGTTTGGGGGAGCTTCGCTAAGGAGGAAGATGTCCACCTTTCCGCGCACTTTGGAATTGGTGAGGACGGAGAGTCGGGTGACGGGCCGTGTCCCATCGAACCGGACGATCAGTCCGGACTCCGACTTCGATGGTTTCATACTTGCAAAGGTGCTGGAATCGTCGTCGATCGCGCGCTGCCAGGAGTTCTCGCTGCCGCTTGCGTTCGAGAATGTGACCGCGCCTTTGGCGTAGATTCCGGCCACGTTGAACGCGGTCTGGTTGTTCACGAAGTCGCCCAGCAGCGCTTTCACGTCCGCAGGCTGAGTGCGTACGACAATCGCGGTTGAAGACGCGGAGCGCTCGCCGAAGACGTTGAAGCTGTAGATTGGGGCGGGCTCGGCGATGTTTGTCTCAACGAGCAGGTATTTTGCGTACTTGTTGATCGGGCGTGGCAGTTTCTGGTTATTGAGGGATTCGACGGGGACGTCCTTTGCGATGAGTGACCACGCCTTGTCCCCCGGCACCGCATCGCGGTCGCCAGTGTAGAGGGAAACCGTGCCGTTCGCCGTCTTGGTCGAGAGTTCGAAGTTCGTGATCATCTGTGGCTCGGCGAACTGGAGGAGGTAGTGCTGCTTGCCTGCGAGCGCGGGCCAGCCAGTCGCGACGTCATCATCAAGCCAGGCTGCGGCCGCCTCAGTCGATGAATAGCTTTGGGCGTTGGCATCGAATACCATGAGCGTGCTTGAGTAGTGCTGCCGCGCGATGTTCTTCGGATAGCCTTGGTAGATACTGCGGGATCCTGAGTCAGGAGGTGCAGCGAATGCCACGGTGGAGCATGCGGTAGCGAGGATGGTGACGAGTGCGGGTTGTTTCATGTTCAGATGTGCGTTTCTTTTAGCGGTGGATAGGTGCGAAGCAAAGTGAAATCCAAGCGGGATCCGGAGAGAATGGCGGCCTGTAAAGCGTGAAGATTATGATAATTATTGCACGATACCATTCTTCGGCAATAGGTTTTTGGGATTTTGTGAAAGATTGTTTTGATCGCCTGCCCGCGTCTTCATTCACGCTTGATACGGTCAAACGGATCCGCTAACGAGAGGTTTCGCGCGAAGAGAACTGTCAATTGGTCCATCGAGTGCTCCGTTGCGACGAACCTCATCTCATTAATCCACAGTGCAAACGCTATCTCCAAACGAACAGACGCCGGAGTCCCCGGCCGCCGGACCAATCCTGACCGGAGGGATGAAGATCGGTGGCTGCTACTCACTCCGAAAGGATCTAGGGAAACTCGGTGAAAATCCCATCTGGCTCGCGAGCGACGAGGTTCTCGGTAAGGACGTGACCCTGCATTTCGTGCCTACGGCGGTCGTCCGTGACGCACGGGCGATGGCCGAGCTGCGGCAGGAGGTGAAGCGCAATCGGCAACTGATCCACCCGAACATCCTGAGGGTGTATGACCTGGTCGAGGATGGGGACCGAGTTGCGATTTCGATGGATTGCTTTGAGGGGGAGACACTGGCCGAACAGTTGAAGAAGAACGGGAGTCTGAATCCCGACGATGTGAAGCCATGGATATCGCAGTTGGCCGAGACTCTTGCCGATGCACACCGGATTCAGCTTTTCCATCGCGACCTCGCGCCGGACAATCTGTACCTCCGCCCGAGCGGCGGACTTCTCGTTACGAATTTCGGGATCAGCAGGGTGATTTTGACTGCATTGGAGCGAGCTGGAGTTGCGAAGGGAGACGCTGCGCGTCTGGCCTACTTGAGCCCACAGCAACTCGACGGCGAGCGTGTCGCGGCCACTGACGACATCTACGGATTCGGAGTGCTCCTATACGAGCTTCTCGCGGGTAAGCGTCCGTTTGTTGGCGAGAATCTGGTCCCACAGATCCGGAAGACAGTCCCGCCTCTGCTGGCGGAGGCTCGCAGCGCGGCCGGGCTTTCGAGCCCGGTGCCGGCGTCCTGGCAGAAGCTGGTTGCGGCATGTTTGGAGAAGACCCCGGAGATGAGGCCACGTAACTTGGTCGATGTCTTGGCACTGATCGCCCAAGATTCGGGCCCTGCGCGTTCCCATGTCGCAGTGACCCCGTCCGTATTGCAGAATGGCGAGGTCTCACCTGAAGCGAACTCGGAGGCCGGCAATGAAGTGAAGGCGACGGTTGTCCCTCAAAAGGAGATCGGACCAGATGTGCCTCTTGAAAAGACAGCGGACGCCCCGTCCGGCGGAAACGGTGCCGGGGCATCTGCAATCGACGAGCCGCGTTTGAACGAAGAAAAACACGTGGAGTCGTCCAGTTCGAGAATGGCGGTCGAATCAGGAGTTCCACCGACCCCACCGGACGGTCACCCTCCGGCAATCCGGAAAAGCCCGGTCAAAGGAGCCTTGTCTGCGAATTTCCCCGATCTGGAGCGGCCGCGATCGAAGGCGCCGCTGTTTTTGGTCCTCTTCGCCGTAGTTATCGCTGTCGGCATGTATATCAAGAACATGCCGCCCGAAACCGACGGTGATGCGGATGCTGCCGTTGCCCGAATTGATGGTCAGAACCCAGGCGAGAATCCGGAGACTCCTCAGGAGGTTGAGAGAACTGCGTCCGTCGCTTCCACCCCCGCTTCGTCGGAAAAAGTCCCCGGCACGCCTGATTCGCAGGCGAAGCTCCCAGACCCTGACCCAATCACACCCACTCCCGCGGTGGCTCAGGTCTCCGCCGTCAGCCAAGCCCCAAAATCTGTGGCGACTCCTGCTCCGAAACCCACGGTCGAGCCTGCGACGGTCTCCAGCGATCCAGCGCCTCTTTTTGCCGGTGCTGCGGTTGGTGTGGTCCCGGATGATCTGGCGACCGCTTCGGCTGCCGGGGGCGGCAAACAAACCCCAGCGCCGCAACACGTGGCGGCAGTCACCCCGCGTCCCCAGGAGAAGCCGCCGAAGTCACCGGCCGCACCGGTATTGCCGGCAAAGGTGCCTGAGCGATCGACGCCCCCTGCAACTAGCAGCCAAATTCCGACCCTTCCCAATGCGCCGACGCCCCTGGCAAAGCTGGCGCTCTCGGCGAAGCCAACCGTTGCGGAGTTGCAGAAGGCGGCTGCTGAACGAGCGGTCGCAATCAAGGAAATACTGGATGCGACGATTGCGGCCGAAGCAGTTCAGAAGGAGGTCGCCCCAAAATTGGACTCTGCGAAGAGTTTGCAGAGCAAGATGGAAAAGGCTGGCGTCGCCAAGCGGAAGACATTGGCCCCCATCTTCTCACAGGCTGAGATGGTGGAGACGGAGCAAAAGAGACTTCAGAGCGATGCCGCAAAAGCGCAGACAGCCGCAACACACGCCGCAACGGTGGCAGAGGCGGCGAAACGGAAGTATGAGGAAGTCAGCGCGAAGAACGAAGAAAAAATCCGCGCCCGCGAGCAGGCGCAAGCCGAGTTGCAGACGGCGGCGACTGAATTGGCCAGCGTCGGCAAGGACATCGATGAATTGTCTAACCTGCTGAGCAAGACGGATTCCCTGCGTCAGCATTTACGGACAGCGCAGCAGCAAGTGGAGCAGGAAGCGCAAAAGATTGCTGCCGCATCCGAGCAACTTCGCCGTGCGGAGATGGAAGCGCAGCGCAAAGCCAATGACGAAAAGATCGCGGCGCTTGAGAAGCAGGTAAAGGATCTGGAGGCTCAGGTGAGTCCGTTCAAGGCCGCCTTGGGTCCGCTGAAGGAACTCGGCGAAGCGGGGAAAGAGGCTTCGCTCAAGATCGAGGAGAAGATGGCCGGGACAAACCGGCAGGTCGCTGAATTACGGACGGAGATCAAGCGACTCTCTGGCGACATCGCGGTGCTCTCGCCCAAGACGACCGGCATGGTGGCTCCTCCCAACTCTCTGATAGAGCCACCGGTTCAGCCTCCGCCGCAAACAGAGACTCCGTCCGGACAAGTGACATTACCTGCCAAAGACGGTGCCGCAGTAAACTCGCTCGGAATGAAGTTCGTGCCGATCGGTGACGTCCAGTTCAGCGTTTACCTGACCACAAGAGCAGACTTTGAAGCATTCGCCACGGCGACCAATTTGAAATCCGATGCCTGGCGCAACCCTGGATTCAAGCAGGATCCCGATCATCCTGTGGTGAATGTGACTTGGCGCGAGACCGAGGCATTCTGCAAATGGCTGACCGAAAAAGAGCGCAAGGCCGGGATGCTAAAGAGCGGGGAATCCTATCGGCTGCCCACTGATGCCGAGTGGAGCAAGGCTGTCGGCCTTCCCCAGGAGTCTGGTGCCACGCCCGAGATGCGGGACATGGGTGTGCAGGACGTGTATCCGTGGGGCAATCAGTGGCCACCGCCGGCAGGCGCGGGAAATTATGCCGGCGAGGAAACCCAGACCGAGATTCCGATCCCGAATTACAATGACGGATATCCGAATACGTCGCCGGTCGGAAAGTTTCCCGCGAACAAACAAGGACTCCACGACATGGGCGGGAACGTCTGGCAGTGGGTTTCCGATTATTGGAACACTGACAATCGCGCCAAGACCCTGCGCGGTGGCTCTTGGTACAACGGGGCGATTCCGCTCAGCCTGCTGTCGTCCTGCCGCATCAGTTCATCACCTGACACTTTGCACGATACCTACGGTTTCCGTGTGGTCAGGGCGAGTGAAGGCACCAAGGGTCGCCGGAAAAACTGATTTCCGGGGCTGAATGACAAGTTTTTCATGTCAAGTTTTCCATTGCGCCCGCCTGCCCTGCGGTGATACGGCAAAGCGGCCCTTTTTTTAAATTCCAATCTCCAATCATGAATATTCTGTCAGGCCGGATTTTTCCCGTCGTCGCAACGATTTCATTCTTCACCGCGGGGGTCACGACAGCGCAGGACTTTTTCCGAGACTTCGGCAGTTCACGTTCTTCAGGCGGAATCGGTCGCTTGGGACCGGGAGCGGAGGTTTTCATCGGCAACAATCCGAATGGAATCACCCCGGTCACTGACGCGGATCTCGTGCAGGATGAAAAGAACTACAACATTCGCATCGGAGCGCTGGATCTCACCCTCGCGGCTGGCGTGGGTTTCGAGTTCAACGACAACATCACCCTGTCGGAGAACAACCGCATTTCGGATGTCATCTTCCGGCCTCAATTCGACATCGAAGGTGCCATCCGGTTTTCCGAGAAGAGCCGGCTCCGCCTTGGTGTCGGCCTGAGCTACGCGAAATACTTCAATGAAACTCGGTTTGACTCCGACTCGTTGCTGATCTCGCCGAATTCTGCAGTGACTTGGACCGCGGAGGCTGGCGCATTCAAATTTACCGTTCGCGAGCGGCTTGGCTATCAGGAAGATCCGTTCGACCTCCCAGTCCTTGGCAATGTGGCCAGATATCAGCGGTGGGAAAACCAGGCGGGAATTCAAGTGGATTGGGATGCGAACCAATACACCAAGATTAGCGTTGGCTACGACCGGTATGACCTTTGGACGACCGACGACACCTTTAGTTCCCTCGACCGCGGTATCAACACGGTCTTCCTTCGCCCTTCCTACCAGATCAGCCCCCGGTTTACGCTGGGCGTGAACGGATCCCTCAGCATGTTTGAGTTTAGCGACAACACTCGCGCCGATGGCTACGCCTTGCTGATCGGACCCTTTGCCCGGTGGCAGGTGAGTGATTTCACCGATGTCTATGCGGAGGTTGGCTATCAGCAAACCTCGTTCGATGGGGCCACGCTCTTTACCACCTTCAATCAACTCACGGGCTTGCAGAACGGGGTTGGATTGGACAACGAAGACGGGAGTAGCTTTTACGCGAAGCTTGAGATCGTAAATCGACCGACGGAATTTCTCCGGCAGAGACTCAGTTTCTCGAAGACGGCGGAACTGGGCTTCCAGTCAAATTTCTACGACCTGTATCACGTGGAGTACACGTTGGACTGGGCTTTTCGGGAGAACACGACCATTCGCCCGACCGTCTTCTACGAGTACTACAAGACTTCCGGCCCGCAGTCGGAGGAGGCACACCGGTTTGGAGCCGCGGTGGGACTTTATCACGTTTTTTCGGATAATTTCACGGCCGGGCTCGATTATCGCTTTCTTGTGAGGGACTCAAACCTGCCGGGTGCTGATTACTACCAGAACCTCGGCATGGTGAGCCTCTACTACAAGTTCTGATAATCTAGCCATGACCTATGCGTAGCTGCCTGTTTTGCGGTGTTGTCGCCGTACTTCTTCTTTCCTTTTCAACAGTCAGTTCGGCCCAGTCGGATTTCCTCGGTACGGAGCGTCCAGCTCGCGGTGTGAACAGGCCGGCGGGACCTCCACCGGATAGCGCTGTTGTTCCTTCGGGTGTTCCTCAGTCCGGGGGCATGATGGTGTCGCGGGACACCAAGCTAACGGCTGGCGATGAAATTACGGTCAAGATCATGGAAGACCGCGATCAGCCACTCCGGACGGCGGTGACGGATACAGGCGAGGTGGAACTGAATGGCCTTGGGAGAGTTTACGTTGCTGGCAGAACCAGCGTGGAAGCGGAAGTGCTTATTTCGAGCTACCTCAAACAGAAGTATTACCATAAGGCCACCGTCGAGATTGGAGTTACGCGCAAGGCTGTTGGGACCGTCAGGCCGTACAAGGTTGTTGTTGCTGGCAAAGTGGGAAGGCCGGGGCCGCAATACTTTACCGGGTCGAATCCGCTCAAGCTGACTGAGGCGGTCATCGTTTCAGTGACCAACCTCTATTCGGAGATCCGAAAGGTGCGATTGACCCGCGGCGGTCGCAGTTCGGACCATAATGTCGAACTCATCATGAAGGAAGGCCGGACGGACCTGGATGTGTCGCTGCAGGACGGTGACCAGATCTTCATCCCGGCCAAAAGCATTGTGTTTCAGAGCCAGTAGTTACGGTCCAAATTCATTGCCCAAACTGAAAAATGGACGCTCCTAATTCCAAACTGAATTCTGCCAGTGAGATCGGCTCGCCGGTCGGAATGCGCATTTACCGCTATCGTGCGATCGCTCGGCGCTACTGGTGGATCCTGCTGCTTTGCGTCAGCGTGGGCTTGCTTTACGAGGTCTTCGTCCTTGTGACGAAGCCCACCCGTTTTGTCTCGCTCGGCAAGCTCATTGTCAGTGAGAGCAATCCGGACGAGTCGAGCCAGGCGCGAAAGATGGAGATGGGCTGGGGTGGAACGATCGTCGAGACGTTGAAGAGTCCCGTTGTTCGCGAGCGCGCGGCGAAGAAGGTCGCTGTGGAAAAACCGCAGGCTGTCCCGCAGGTCGATGGTGTCGAAGTCACCGCGATCAATGAGCCAAATACCTTCTTTTTCACCGTGACCGGCGCCGGACCGGACCCGCAGTTCGTCCGCTACTTCGTGGACGCTACGATGGATGCTTTCATGCAATTGCGGCGCGAGGAAAGCCGGGCAGTGATGAGTGAACGAATCGACCAGCTCTACAAGCAGGTGGAGACCGAGAAAGGTGAGGTCGAAAGCAGCCGGGCTGTCCTCGAGGGATTCAAGGAAGCCAACAGCGTTCCTTTTGTGGAACAGCAGGCCGACCAAATCGCCGCCGATCTTGCTGATTTGCGCCGGGCTCGCAGCGAATTCATGCAGCAGGTCAACATCTACAAGAACCTGAACGAATCCAGCCTGCTGGAGGCAACCTCGCCGAAAGGCGACAAGAAGAATGGCGGGCAAGGTGGGGATTCCCTCGGCAATCGCTGGCTGGACAAGCAGGAGCAACTCGCGATCAAGGAGTCCGAACTCAAGGAGCGAAGCGTCATCTGGAAACCGGCGCATCCGCGCTTTCAACAGCTCGAAAAGGAAGTCTCGGACCTGCGGCTTGGCATCGAGGTCCTGAAGGAGGACGCGGCAAAGAATCGTGAAGGCGTCCTCCGGCGTCTGAATGCTGAGATTCAGACCAAGGATACGGCGATCACCGAACTCGAGGGAAAGGCGCGGGAATTCAGCAAGATCACCGGCAAGTACACGACGCTGAAACAGGAAGTCGAGAGGCGGGACATCGCCTACAATCACACGAGGGAAAGCCTCGATAAGTTGCGGCTCAGCCCGACGGCGCAGGAAATCCTGGCCATTCGTCAGCCGGCGTCGCCCCCGGTGGTCGAGGACAAGGGCTATCTCCGCCATCTTCTCACGGGACTTTTCGGTGGTCTGCTGTTGGGCTGCGCGATCCTCTTCCTGCTCGATCGCTCTGACGACCGGCTCGCCTCGTCCAGCGAGATGATCGAGCAGTTCAACGAATCCATCATCGGCCAGATCCCTGATGTTGCCAGCAGCCGCACGACTGCGGGCCTCCCATTGCTGCAGGAGGAGGATGAACGGTTCATGTTTGCCGAGGCGTTTCGCAGCCTGCGAAGCTCGCTCATCTTCATGCCGAACCAGACTGAACTGAAGACTCTGATCATCACTTCGGCCATTCCGAATGAGGGTAAGTCCACCCTGGCCAGCAATCTCTCCATCACCATGTCGGCAGCCGGTGCGCGCGTCCTTCTGGTGGACGCCGACCTGCGCCGTGGCGACATCGCCGCCCTGTTCGATATCGATGGACGCCAAGGCCTCTCAAACGTTCTTCGCGGTGAAGTGAATTGGAAGACTTGCATCCAGAAGCTGCGCAAGGATCACCTCCACATCATCCCGCGCGGCCCCACGACCAATCAGAGCGGCGAACTGCTCCTTCTGCCGATCGTCCCGAAGTTGCTGGAGGAATGGAAAGCCGCCTACGACCTCGTCATCTTCAACACGGCTCCCATTCTCGCGACCGACGACACTCCGACGCTCGCGCCGAATTTCGATGGTACGCTGATGGTGATCCGCGCGTCCTTCACCAGCGCCCGTCTCACTCGCAACGCACTCAACGCCCTCTACCAGCGGCAGGTGAACGTCCTTGGTCTCATCCTGAATTGTGTGGATACCGAGATCCCGGATTACTACTATTACCGGTATCCGAAGTACTACGCCGCCTGAGGCGGCTCCATGCGGACAGTCCTGTCCGCCTTGCGTTGACTGAGGCTTCGGGGGGATCCCCGCTATTTCACTTCCGGGTTTGGCGTTGACTCACCGCTTGCCAAGCCGAGCGCCCACTGAATGCCGCCGAGGATGTGCTTCTGGTACTGCCTTGAGGTCTCCGGTGAATTGATCCGCCCAGGCATCTCCTCGTCGCTCCACAGATCTTCCCGGTGGCCCAGGCTCGTGTAGAAGACGCGGCCCTTTCCTGCCACCCGGCACCAACTCACGGCTGCGTATTGCTCTTTCGTCGGCTCCTGCGGCGGATGTCTCAGAAACCACAGAGCGCGCACCTTGGCGCGGTCGTGGCTGCCATCCTTCATCTCATACATCTCCTCCTGCGCGATGTCCCACTTCGGGCCGATGCCGGCGTTTGCCGGATGTGCGGTGTCGCCCGCCACGAGGTCCGCCGGCACCTGTTTGCCATGCGTCTTGAACTCGCCCTGCAGCATTCCGCCATAAGCCGGGAATGGATGAAACGTATCGCTCGCCGAATGCATTCCCATGAATGCGTGCCCGTCCTCGATCCACTTGATGAATCCCTCCTTGTCCGGAAGCGGCAGGTCTCCCGTGGTGTTTGCAAAAATGACACCGTCGATCTTCTTCGCCGTCAGATTTTCCGGCGACAGCTTGGCCAGGCTCGCCTTCACTGCTGTCTCGAACGCTTCCTTCGCGGCTTTCTCCTGTGCGACCAGTTCGGGCGTCCACTTGGCTAACTCAGCCTGAAATTTCTTCATGTCACCCTCATGGCGCGCCTTGTCCTTGTCGCTGGCGTTTGGTGCGAGATCCTTCGGCTTCTTCGGGCGCTGTGGAGCTTTCCCTTCCGGCTGGCGGGCAAAATCGACAATCTCAAACGCCCCGGTCTCCTTCGCCAGTTTCTCGAGCGTCCTTTCCGCAAACGGAATCGAGCTGTGGCGGAAACCAGTGGTGACGGTGCAGACGATGATGCGCTTCTTTTCCGCTGCTTGTGATGCGACGGAGAGGACTGCGACTGCGAGGAAGATGGCCTTGTTCATGAATTGAGAATGGGATGTGGGTTTGTGGGAAGCGCGCGCCAACGCGCGGCGAGCGGACAACCTGTGATAAAGCTGCTTCCTTTGGATATAACTTTCGATCACAGGTTCACTCCACCAATGGGCCCGCCCGGATCTTGGATCGGCCGACATCGCGGACCGGATCGTTACGACTAAGGATATCAGCGCGCTTTGATTAGCAGCCGAGACTCCGCCATCCATGAAAATCCAAGCGTCTTCCGTCCTCGTATTGCTCTGCACTTTCATGTCCGTGATCGCGCAAACATCTCCGCCTGCTGCGCCGGATGCCTCGCCACTCGCGACAGGGCCCACGTTTTCGTTGGAACAATTTGGTCCGGTGAAATCGCCGGGCGATGCTGAGAAGACTTTCCAAAAGGCGTCGGGGGACATCATCGCTGCCGGTGGCGGCGTGCTGGTGATTCCCGGGGATGCTGCGGCGGGATGGAAGCCGAAGAACAATACTCAGGAGCAGTATCGCAAACCGGCACCACCGGCGACCGCGAAGAGTTGGGGCTCGGCTGCGGGCGTGACCGTCGTGGATACGCGCAGCGGCACGGTGAGGATCCAGCCGCCGCAGGCGACCGGCATCCAGATCGAGCGTGAACTGAATCTCCCGCAGGGCCAGAGCCTGCCGCACTGGGGCTACTACCCGATGCTGCGGATGAAAAACACGGTGCTCCACGGCTCGACGAGCTATCACGACTGGCTGCAGGAGGACGTGCAGGCGGGCACGGACCGCCGATTTTACGTCGCGACGATCCGCGGCATTTTCCCCGGTGAGTTTCTTAATGGCCTCGCCTACTCGGGCGGCGTGCCGCGGCTCTACATCAAGTCGCTCGGATACGATAAGGAGAAGAAGGCGTGGTTCTTCGTGGCAGACACCGAGATTGACGTGAAAAAAGGCGCGCTGCTCAGCAACAAGAACCACGTGAACATCCTCGATATGGAGACGTTCTCGCACAACGAAAACCAGACGTTCGACGTGCGCATGTGGCGGCACAATTACTCACAGGGCGACAACTATCTCTTCGATGCGCGCTTCAAATACATGGGCGATGTCCACTCCACCGCAGGCGATGAGAACGGCGTGCTCTACGCGGCATTCGTCGAGGCCGAGACGAAGATTTTCCGCGGCAAAGTCGCATCGTGGGACCCCGCGACCTCGGAGCTGAAATACGCACCCGGCCCGCTCGGTGACACGCTCGGCAGCGGGCGTCCCTTCATCAATATGAATCCCGCGAAGTGGATCACGAAGGGCACGGTGAACCTCGTCCGCCCCGGCTCGTGGACCGGAGAGGATCCGACTTCGCTAAACCCCGTCTTCCACGGCAAGAGCTACCCGACGATAGTGGAAAAGAACAAACTCGGGATCAACGCGCTGAACATGGGCGGCCTGATCCATTTCTCCGCCGATGCGCCGGTGGGCGAGGACGCGGTGGGGCGCTATTTTTCCGTGGATGAAAAGGACGAGTGCGTGCCGAAGACCGATGTTCACCGTTGGTTCCTGATCGACAGCGTGACGACAAATGCTGACGGCACAAAGGACATCCGCGTCGTCCGGCACTGGTGGGGTGCGAAGTCCGCGGGCGGGCTCACACTTTACAAGCCAGAGAGCTATTCGTGGGACGGCCACGAGAAGGCGCTGCACTACATCATCGCGCCAGGTGCGAACGCGTTCGATGTCTCCGACGGCGTGAATAATCCGAAGCGCACCGTGAAACTCGTGCCCACTTCGTTCACCGGGACGGATTTGGATTTCACCGCGGGCGATGCGATCGAGCAGGCCATCGGCCCCGATCCGTTCAAGCCGATTTCGTTCCGTAGCTGGCTGTGGGATGCCGTGCCGGGTGCATTCCCCGCACCGGTCATCGACATCGCGAACAATGGCCTGATGCGCGACACAATGCTCGCGGTCCGCGGCGGATCGAGCAGCTACGAAAGTGAGACGGCGACCCGCTACGATAGAAGTCCGGCGTGGGATCGGATCATCGACCTCGCCTCGGTGAGCAATACCGCGCTGAAATTTTCCGCCGACACCGGGCACGCCGCGATCCTCTTCACGCAACCGAATGACCGCGTGCAGCCGATCAAATGGCACTACGGCACGGACAAGGACACCCCGCCGCGCGTCGCATCGCTCACGGTCGCGCGCGACACGGGCGAGTTCAATTTCACCGGTGGCGGCGCGCGATTTGACGGGCCGCTCACGACGACGGGTCTTTCCGCCGACGCGAAAGCCTCGCGCAATCTTCGTGGCAAGAATGTCGCGGTAAATGCCGGACAGACGGCCGCGAGCATCGCATTCGCAGTGGAGGAGACCGACGAGGATTACGCGGTCTTCGTGGAGCAGAATTGGATCAGCAACCGCGCGATCGTGAAGAAGGAGGCGAAGGGCTTCACCGTGCAGTTTGAGAAGCCCGCCCCGGACGGCGCGAAAGTGGACTGGATGATCGTGCGGTGATCGTTCGCGTGAATTCGCAACTCGCCGCGGAATGACGACGCGACAAACGATGCCACCCCTCACGGGCGACCAGAAGCGAGAGGAAGCGCGATGGTGTGCCTCGGGCAGCGCGGGCGTCCCGCCTGCCGTGCGACGCGTCCCGCGTCGCACCCGGCGGACGTCTGTTTGCGAACGCACCCCTCTCGACGCTCGCGTGTATTCCGCGGGACGCGGAATACGGCAGGCGGGACGCCCGCGCTCCCCGATGCACGCCATCCTGCTTGCGGCATTGCTCCTCGTGCTCTGGTTTGCGGGCAGTGTCTTCGCGGCGGATGTGCTGAAGTTCGACCCCACCCGCAAGGGCCTCGCGGCGGTGGCTGATCCTGCGGCTTCGGAAATGCGCGCAGTCGCGGTCGGCGTTGAGAGCGAATCCGGAAAGGTCGTCCTCGGCGCGCTGAAGAAGCCGCTTGCGCCGGGGCTGTATCGGTTCTCGCCGCGCATCCGGCTGCATCTGCCTGCCGACTACGACGCATCGCGGCTGAAGCTCACTTTTTCTGTCGTGAACGATGCCAACGCGGTCGCACAAATCCCACTGCTGTGGCCGCTCTTCGACGCGCGCCCCGGTGCCTACACGGAGTTCGATCGCGAGGTGTCCTTCACGGGAACGGCGCTGCCTTCGTTCGAGCTTTCGTGGTCGGTCGCCGTGCTGGGTGCGGGCGAAAAGCCGCGCGCGGTGCGGCCGATGAAAGCGCCGTCCATCGACGACGCGAACCGGCTGCGCCCGCCGACGAAGGCGGGCGGGGATTCGTCGCTGGGTGATTTGGTGAACGAGTTGCAGGCCGATGTGGCGGTGCCGGTCGCGAGCATCGCGTATCCCGCGGTGCTCGTGGATCGACTCGCATTCTCCGCCGCGAGCACGACGCTCGCGGTCGAGAGAGTCTGGCCGGAAAAAGTCCACGTCTATCCCGGTGAGGCGAATCCCGTCGAGGTGACGGTCCGCAATTACCAGTCGAAATCTGAGACGGCGCTCGTGCGATTCGTGATAGGGACGCGCCTCGACGAGCCGTCCGCGCCGATGGAAGCGCAGCTCACCGTTCCGCCCGGCGGCACAGCAACGCATCGTTTCCCGTGGAGTGCGGGAATGCGCGAGTTCGGTCACGAAGCACGCGCGACGATCCTTTCCGCCGGCCAGCCCGTCCACTCCGCGTCGGAGTATTTTTCTGTCGGCGCGCCGATCTGGAAGACGGCGATTCAGGGCAGCGGCTTTCTCGCGTGGTTTGGACGCGAGGCGCAGTTTCCCGAGCACGTCGCGAACAACCGCCGCGCATACATCAACGTCGAGGAGGCGTTCAGTTGGCAGCCGAGCAGTTGGACCGATCTGAATCCCACCGGGGACGACTGGTGGACCGGCCAGGGCGACGCGCACAACAGCAGGAGCGGCCTCGATCTTTGGATGAAGCTGAGCCACGGCAACGGCATCAAGATGATCACGTATTCTTGGCCGAGCGCGAGCGGTCCGGCTGGGATTGAGTGGGGGCGCAAGCATCCCGATCTGGTCACGCATGTGAAGGTCGGCTTGGCCAGCGAGTTTCACGACGTGGAGGATCTGCGATTCTACGATCTCGTCCATACGAACCCGGCTTTCCGCGGGCATCACTACGGCGTGTGGCATGGTTTCGGGATCAATCGCGGCTACCTTGAGGCGATTGATTTGGGAGCGGAGGAGATCATCAGGTCCGCGCGCACTTTCGGCTGGGACGGCGTGCGTTTCGACTCGCCGCCGGGTTGGAGCGCGATGGACGCGGCGGAAGTGCATGCGGACTTCGAGAGGCTCGGCGTCGGAAAGAAAATGGCGGAACTGCTCCCGGAATTTTTCAATGTGAAGACTGGGAACTGGGACGACCTCGCCATCTCCACGCGCAATGTGCGCTGGCTGCGGCATCGGTTCCAGACGGAGATCGGCGAGCATTTTGCCGTCTCATACAATTTCGGCGTCGCAGTGGACGCGAGCGGCAAGCCAGTCGGTCCAATCGATTTTCAGCGCGAATGCAGCCGGGGCGGGGGACAGCTCATGCACGAGGCGATCCGGCAGTCGCAGAGCTGGGAAGCGTATCGCAAGACGGCGCTGCACCAGGCCGAGGTCGCGCGTCAGAATGGCGGCTATGACACGATCTTCGTGCCCGACCGCTCACCCGCTTGGCTGCATTCGTTCGCGGCGATCTTCACCTTTGCCTCCGGCTCGCATCCCTATCTCAACTACGGCTGGGGGCCGACGATGGCCGGTGCATACAGCCAGTTCATGACACGCTACGGCGAGTATTGCTGGGACCTCGCACTCGCGCCGGTGCCTGCGGAGAAGTCGGGTATCACCGTGAAGAGCGACGCTGCGCTGCTGTGGCAGGATTACGTGCGGCAGCGGCAGCTCGCCGACGGCGCGGTGCAGACAGTCGTGCATCTCGTCACGCCGCCGTCAACCGATGCCGTCGTGCCCCCGGGAAAAAATGGCACGATGGTGCCGTGGCAGAAGGATATCGTGGTGCGGAAGAATGGAACTGCGAAGCCAATCGTGTGGCTGCTCACCGCCGAGCCGCGCACGCACGCGGAGCCACTCGCAGTGCGGGCGGACGCTGATGGATTTGCGGTGACGGTGCCGGAACATCGCTACTGGACCGTGCTTGTGTGGACGGTAGGAGCAAAGTGATGAGAGCCAGACGTGCCACGCGCTTTGAGCATCAACGGTGCGGCTCGCTTCAGATTGATTCACAATCCAGTGAACACCAGATTCCAATGATGAAACCAAATCACGAAGTCGAACACGTGAACGACCCCGACACGTATCAGTCGAATTCCATTCGACTGCTCCTGAAACTGATCTGCCGGACGCGCGAGTTGCTGCGCTGTTACGGTGTCGAATATGACCTGAGAGGCTGCGTCGGTGAATTGGTCTTTGACATCGCGGGCACCTTCGACGCTTGCAGTTATGTGCTCACGGGCGATTACAAACTTGAACCAGCAATCTGTTTTCGGGTTGAGAAAAGCGGAGTTCCAGGGCGTGGAAAAACAGACGAACTGGAACTCGTAGTGCCATGGAACACGAGTTCATTGCATGAGGAAGTGTACGGTATTCCCGACATGTTGGACGATCATCCCGAACCGGACACCACGAAGCACAAGATCAGTTTGGAACAGTTGCGTTCGATCCCGCGACTAATGGGACTTCCGGAATCTTGCTGGTTTAAGGATCGAGACTCCGACGCAGAACATTCTAAGTCCTGAAATGGCGGCGCAACTTCGTCGCGCCCTCTCAGGGCTTTGGATTTTTTTCCATCGGAACCCTTGTCTAAGCGTCGTTGGCCCTCGCTCCCGCACTTGTGCCGTGAAAATGCATGGCAGGCTCTGGTTTTCAATCCGCGGTAGCTAAACGCAAATCATGACGACGAAATCATTGCTGAGATTCTTTGCGCTCTTCGAGTTTGCATTTTCCGCACACGCCGCAAACGCGCCCGCTTGGAAATGGGAGCCTTCGCTCGTGCCGAGGGCGCTAGTCGTCGAGGGACTGTGGAGTGATTTCTTCCGCATCGAGCCCGCAATGCACAGCGCAGGTCTGCTCTCCCAGCATGCATACATTTCACGCAGTCCGTATTTCGGCGGCTACTCGCGGCTTTACAATCTGCCGAAGGACGCGGAGCTGAACCGCTTTTCCGTCATCGTGATCGCGAACCTCGATGCGCCGACGCTGAACGCCGAGCGTCTGGGGGCCGTCCGCGAGTTTGTCGCGCAAGGCGGCGGGCTGGTCGTGCTCGGCGGATACTGGGCCTACAGCCGCGGCGCATACGACGGAACGGCGCTCGCGGAGATGCTGCCGGTGACTTTCCCGCCGGAGAATCGCATCCCGCCAAATCGCGACGGTCTGCCGCTGCATCCCGCTCCGCAGGCGACATGGAAAATGGCGTTCGACTTCGCGGCAAAGCCGGGCGCATTTTACGTGCAGGCGCTCGTGCCGAAGGCGGGCGCGACGGTGCAATTGCTCGCCGGTGAGAAGCCCGCGATGATCTCCGGGACGTTTGGCAAAGGGCGTGTCGTCGCGTGTGCGCTGACCGCGAACGGCGACCCGCCGCAGGGCGTCCTGCCATTCTGGGACTGGCCCGATTTTCCGAAGCTGCTCGGTCACGCCGTGGATTGGGCCGCGGGCGCGCGACCGCTCGCGGCGGACGTGGCATCCGCGACGACGAAGCCTGTGCTGTCGGAAGACGAAATGAACAGCCTCGCGCTGGGCAGTGGCGTCACACCCGAGATGGCACGGCGCATCTGCGAACGCCCGGACCGGCAGACGGCCGATGCGCTTCTTTCGCACGTCATGCGACCCGAGGGCGGCGGCAAGGTGGACCTTGCGAGCGTGTATCGCGCGCTGCTGCCATTTGCGAAAGCGGAGTGGGGCGTGATGCTCAGGGGGTCGTTGGAAAAGTTCAGCCCCGACATCAAGGGACGGCAGGCGGGGTTAATCCTGCTCGGCGCGTCGAAAGACCCGGCGGCATACGCCATCATCCACGATGCGGTGCAAAGGGAGACTGCCAAAGACGCGGCAATCGAGGCGTTCGGATGGCTTGGGAATTCCGACGCGATCCCGCTGCTCCGCGAATTGCTCGCGCGCGCCGAATCCGCCTGCAACGCAATGGCCACCGATGACGAACCTGCGCCCGATGTTTTCGCGCACAAGCAGGGCAGCACGATCGTGGAGGCCGCGATTTCGCTACATCGGCTGGGTGATCCCGAAGCCGTGCCGCGGTTGCTGCAGGTCTATCGCCGGGTACGGCTCTACGACCGGATCTTTCACAATGCCACGAAGCGCCGCGTGTATGAAACGGATGTCCAGGGCGTTGGAATCCTGCGACGCTTGCACGAAGGCGCGGAGAAATTGGCGGCGGCACTCGCGCGGCTCCGCGAGCAAGCCGGCCCCGTGCCGGAATCGCAGCGCGCGGCATTCATCCGGTCAGCGATGGAAGCTACCGATCCCGCTGAAGTCGAATGGCTGTGTCTGGCGCTGGAGCAGTCTGCGTCCAGCGTGCCCGCCGCTGCGTGGCAGCCGCTCACGAAGGCGCGCGACGGCATTATCGCCCGGATGGCCGCTGCTCTCGTGAACGGCCATTAGAATGGCGCGGGCACCGTTCCGCGAGCGCTGCCACTTGCCCGCGCGCAACCGCCGCCTGCAGGCTGAGCAGCAAGGGCGCGGGCGTCGGTTTGCCAGTGCGGGGAATCGAGACATCCGCATGGCCGGCTGCGTCGAGCGCGGCCGTGAATGAATAGCTGGTCGCAGCGAACGTGACCTTGCCTGAGATCGCGGTCACAGCCCGCATTTCTCCCGCTCCGCCGGCAAGCCGCGATTGTAGCGGAGCTCTCCCGGGCTGCGCCGTGCCGGCGCTCACTGCGGCGCAGCCCGGGAAAGCTCCGCTACGGGAACGCTGCCCGCCTCCCACGTGTGCAGTGCAGGCGGCGCAACAGCCTGTCGCGTCCCACGCCATGAGTGTGAGAAATGCAGGATGGCGCTCTCCGTGATGCCGGGCAGGGAGGTCTCCGCGGGCGCGGTCGATGCCGCGCCGGTCGTGAGCAGCCCGCCGCAGTTCACCGCAAATCCCGGAACGACGAATGCGAGGAGCGGGAGGAGAGCGAGTTTGTTTTCACCACATCTCCTGTTGCCTCCGCAATGTGGACGCCGCGTGATTTCCCGATGAAACTTCTGTCACCGTCACGCCGCCCCGAGCCTACGAGATCGCCTTTGCAATGACGAAAGCGACGCCCGCCGCCGGGCTGCCGACCAGTGCCGTCTGCCACGCGCTTTTGATTTTCGACACGCCGGTGAAGTGGCCTTTCACAAAGCCGAACACCGTGAGTGCCAGCAAGGTCACCGCGATGGAAATGAGGAGCGCCTGGTGCGCGTTCGCGGCCAGCATGTAGGGCAGCAGCGGAATCATCCCGCCGACGATGTAGGAGCCGGCGATGGTGAAGGCACTGCGCAACCCGCGCCTCGGATCGGGCGCTTCGAGACCCAGTTCGAAGCGCATCATGAAATTCCGCCAGGCTTTCGGCTCACGCCGGAGCGCCGCAACGACCGGCGCCGCCTCATCGGCGCTCACACCGTAGAGGCTCTTGCAAAACCTCAGCAGCAAGCGGGCGAGATGCCTTCGCTCCTCTGAGCGATGACGCCGCGCGTCGGTGACCGTGTAGGTTTTGCAAGAGCCTCCGTAGTCCTTGAATAGATCCACGACCTCCTGCGCCTCGCGCTCCGGCGCCTCCGCAATCTCGCGTTCCTCGCGTTCCTCGCGACGCAGTTCGCTATGGCAGTGCCCGGCATCGCCCCGCGCCGCGAGAAAGCCGCCCAAGCCCATCGCGATCGAGCCCGCGGCGACCTCCGCGAGGCCCGCCGTCACCACGATATGCGTCGAGGCGATGGCGCCGGAAGTAGAGGATGCCCTCGGCGTGATACGCGGCGGGGTCGTCCAGCCGTGATTCCTCGCCGGGAGGATGTGCCGGTTGAAAGACTCCGTCGGGCCGGGCCGCCGCTTCCCCTTCGGCCTGCCGCGCACCGACAACGGGAATTACCTCTGGATTCAACTCTTCTACTCCGCGCTCAATCCCAAGGGCCGCGCTGTTTTTGTCATGGCCAACTCCGCCTCCGACGCCCGCAGTTCCGAGCAGGAACTCCGCAAACAGCTCATCGAAGCCCGCGCCGTGGACGTGATGGTCGCCGTCGGCCCGAACCTCTTCTACACCGTCACGCTCCCTTGCACCCTCTGGTTCTTCGATAAATCCAAATCTCGTAGCAGCCGAGGTAACGAGGCTCAAACATCTCCGAAGAAAGGAAGTCAGAGCCTCCTCACGTCGGCTGCTACGAGTGGAGTGGATCGCGCCGACACCGTCTTGTTCCTCGATGCCCGGCACATCTACCGGCAGATCGACCGCGCGCACCGCGAATGGACGCCCGAGCAGATTGGCTTCATCGCCAACGTCGTCCGCCTCTATCGCGGCGAGGAACTCGACTCCACCCTCGGCGGCGACGAAGCCAAGGCCAAGCTGCTCGAAGTTTTCGGCTCTCCCTCTACCCTTGGGTGAGGGACCAAGGGTGAGGGTGCCAGCGTCATCGCCTACAAAGATGTCGCTGGCTTATGCAAAGCCGCCACGCTCCAGGAAATTGAAGCGCAAGGCTGGTCGCTCAACCCCGGACGCTACGTGGGCGTGGCGGCGGGCGAACCCGTGAGCGACGAGGATTTCGAGGAACAACTCGAAACGCTGAACGAGGAACTCGAAACCCTCAACGTCCAGGCGCGCGACCTCGAACAAACCATCGCCGGCAGCGTGGCGGAGATTCTGGAGGCGTGACGATGGAAATGACGACGCTCGGCGAACTCTTCAGCCTTCAGCGTGGTTACGACCTCACTGAAACGCAGCGTCGTCCCGGCGCTGTTCCGATTGTTGGGTCTGCCGGTGTTCACGGCTACCACGACACGGCAAAGGTGAAAGGGCCAGGCGTCACTCTTGGTCGCAGTGGAGCGTCCTTCGGCAAGACCACGTTTATTCGCGAGGATTACTGGCCGCACAATACCACGATTTTCGTTACAGACTTCAAGGGCAACGAGCCGCTCTTCATTGGGTATCTCTTGGAGAGCCTTGATTTCTCATCGCTCAATTCTGGTAGCGCGCAGCAGTCCTTGAATCGGAATTTTGTTTATCCCGTGCCGGTCAGAAAGTTTACGCTGCCGGTGCAACGGCGGATTGCGGGCATCCTGTCGGCCTACGACGAGCTGATGGAGAACAGTCAGCGGCGCATCCGGATTTTGGAGGCGATGGCCCGCGCCCTCTACCGCGAGTGGTTCGTCCACTTCCTCTTCCCCGGCCACGAAAAGCTCCCGCGCGTCGCCTCCCCCCTCGGCGACATCCCCAAAGGCTGGGAGGTGAAAACGATTGCCGACCTATGCGAGTCCGTGAGCTACGGCTACACCGCCAGCGCGTCGCGTGAAGAAGTCGGCCCGAAGTTTCTGCGCATTACCGACATTGTCCCCGACCTGATTGATTGGGCTGGCGTTCCGTTCTGCGAAATCCCCGAAGACAAAGCGCCAAAGTATTTTGTTCAGCCGGGCGACATCGTCGTTGCGCGCACCGGCGCAACCACCGGCTACGCGAAACGGCTGAACAAACTGCATCCGGCAACTGTGTTCGCGTCATACTTGGTCCGCGCCCGAGCGAAGGCAGGCGTCAGCAATCGGATGCTCGGTATCCTGATGGAATCTGCCGACTACAAGCAATTCATCACGACCAATCTCGGCGGTGCAGCGCAGCCACAAGCGAACGCCGTTGTTCTCACATCCATGCGCCTCGTCGCGCCGCCGGCGTCGCTTGCTGAAAAATTCGACCGACTCACCGAGCCGATTCTCGACGAAGCGGAATTGCTCGCGGTCAAAATCCAAAACCTCCGCCGGACGCGCGACCTGCTGCTGCCGCGTCTGCTGTCGGGGCTGGTTGCTTTGTCCGTCCCAGCCGATTTATCCTGAGCCATGCTATTTGAACGCCAACGCCTGCTGTTGACCTTCCTGGACACAATCGGCGAGCCGGTGGGTCACACGGATTTCCAGAAGCTGCTGTTCCTTTACACGCGGGAATGCGAGACCGCGCCCACCTATGAGTTCGTGCCTTACAAGTTCGGCGGATTTTCGTTCACGTCCTATGCGGACAAGCGGAAGCTGATTGCGGAAGGATTGCTGGAGGAGGATGACCAGAATTGGAAGCTGACCGACGCGGGTCGCACGGCGGCGCGGAAGCAGGCGGTCGAGCCGTTGCGTGTGGCGGGGTTTTGCCGACGACATTTCGGGCTGCGCGGCAACGAATTGATTATCGAGCAGTATCGCCGGCATCCCTATTACGCGACGAGGAGCGAAATCCTGGAGAAGCTGCGGCTTGAACCGGAGGCGCTGGCGCGCATTGCGGCGGCCAGACCGAAGCGGCAGCCGGCGGCACTGTCCAAGGTGAAACAGAAATACCTCGACGCCTTTCTGAAGACCGACCCTGCACTTCTTTCTCGGCACGATGAAGCAGTTTCACGGTTATTCTCCGAATCCCTGGGTAATCATCGGTATGCTGCCCCTCCCGCATCCGCCAGCCGGGGAGCAACTGGAGATGCTCTGAACCGTGCCCCACGCCTACACTGAAGACCAACTTGTCGAGCAGCCCGCCGTCGCTCTTTTCGCGGAGCTTGGCTGGGAGACGGTGTCGGCGCGGGAGGAAGTGTTTGGCGCGGACGGCACACTCGGTCGCGAGACGAGCGGCGAGGTGGTGTTGGTTGGGCGGTTGCGCGCGGCGTTGGAGCGGTTGAATCCCGCGCTGCCGCCCGAGGCCATTGCCGCCGCCGTGGATGAATTGACCCGCGACCGTTCGGCCATGAGTCTCGCAGCGGCGAATCGCGAAATTTATTTGCTGCTCAAAGAGGGCATCAAAGTTTCCGTGCCGGACAAGCAGCGCGGCGGGCAGAAGACGGAGCGGTTGCGGGTGATGGATTGGGAAAACCCGGCGAACAACGATTTCCTGCTGGTCAGCCAGTTCAGCGTCACGGGCGCGCTCTTCACCTGCCGCCCGGATTTGGTGGCCTTCGTCAACGGCCTGCCGCTGGTGGTCATCGAGTTCAAGAAGCCTGGCGTGCCCGCGCGCGCGGCGTTCGACGAAAACCTGACGAGCTACAAACATGCGCAGAACGGCATCCCGGCGTTGTTTGTGTTCAACGCGCTGCTCATCGCCTCGAACGGCACGGACAGCCGCGTCGGCTCGCTCACGCCGGCTTGGGAGCGGTTCTTCGAGTGGAAACGCATCGAGCGCGAGGACGAGCCACGCCGGGTGTCGCTGGAGGTGATGCTGCGCGGGACGTGCGACCAGTCGCGCCTGCTCGATCTCGTGGAGAACTTCACGCTGTTCTCGGAGCACAAGGCCGGGCTGGTGAAAATCATCGGGCAGAATCATCAGTTCCTCGGTGTGAACAACGCCATCGCCTCGATGCTCTCCGCGCGCAAGCTGGGGCACAGTCGTGGCGGCGTGTTCTGGCAGACGCAGGGCAGCGGCAAGAGTTTCTCGATGGTGTTCCTCGCGCAGAAGGTGCTGCGCAAGGTGGCGGGCAACTGGACGTTCGTGGTCGCCACCGACCGCGTGGAACTGGACGACCTGATTGCCAAGACGTTCAAAGCGTGCAGCGCAGTGAGCGAGGCCGAGGGCGACGAATGCCATGCCGCGAGCGGCGCACATCTGCGGGAGCTGCTGCGCGGGAATCACCGCTACGTCTTCACGCTCATCCACAAATTCCAGACGCCGGAGATGCTCTGCGACCGGCCCGACGTGATTGTCCTGACCGACGAGGCGCACCGCAGCCAATACGACACGCTGGCCTTGAACATGCGCGCGGCTTTGCCCAAGGCGCTGTTCCTCGCCTTCACCGGCACACCGCTCATCGCGGGCGAGGAACGCACGAAGGAAGTCTTCGGCGATTACGTTTCCATCTACGACTTCCAGCAATCCGTCGAGGACGGCGCGACCGTGCCGCTCTTCTACGAGAACCGCACGCCGGAGTTGCAGTTGGTGAACCCGGACCTGAACGAGGACATCTACAATCTCATCGAGGCGGCGGAACTGGACCCGGAGCAGGAAGCGAAGCTCGAACGGGAGTTGAGCCGGCAATACCACATCCTCACCCGCGACGACCGGCTGGACACGGTGGCCCAGGACATCGTGCGGCATTTCCTCGGGCGCGGCTTCATCGGCAAGGCGATGGTGGTGTCCATCGACAAGGCCACGGCGCTCAAGATGCACGACAAAGTGCGGAAGCATTGGGCGGCGGAGCGCGAGCGGGTGCAGAAGGAGTTGGGACGCTACGACCTCGCGACAGACAAAAAGGACGAGTTGCTCAACCGGATGCGGGTATTGGACACGACCGACATGGCGCTCATTGTGTCGCCCGGCCAGAATGAGATTGAGCAGATGCGCGCGCGCGGCCTCGACATCGTGCCGCACCGGCAGCGGATGAATGACGAGGCACTGGACGAGAAATTCAAGGACACGACCGACCCGCCGCGGCTGGTCTTCGTGTGCGCCATGTGGCTGACGGGCTTTGATGCGCCGAGCTGCTCCACCGTGTATCTCGACAAACCGATGCGAAATCACACGCTGATGCAGACCATCGCGCGGGCCAACCGCGTGTTCCCCGGCAAGCACAGCGGCATGATCGTGGATTACGCGAACGTCTTCGCCTCACTGGAAAAGGCGCTGGCCATCTACGGCGCGGGCAAGGGCGGCAAGAATCCGGTGCGGGACAAGCAGAGGCTCGTGGAGGATTTGCGCAAGGCAGTGAACGACGCCACTGCGTTCTGCGCGCGATGCCAGGTCATTCTTCCGGCCATCGAGCAACTCTCTGTCGGGAGCATGGCCCGACTGCAACGGATGGACGACGCCATCAATGCGCTGATCTCACCGGACCCGCTGAGGCGGGAGTTCTTCGGCCACGAGCGCATGGTGGTCACCCTTTTCGGCGCAGTGAAGCCCGACCCGGCTGCGCTGGAGTTTGCCAGTCGGGTGGCCTGCCTCGGTGCCATCGCCGATGCCATCCGCACCACTCTCAAACCCAACCCGGCGGACATCACCGAGGTGATGGGGAAGGTGGCCGAGCTGCTCGATAGCTCTATTACCGGCGTCGAAATGCCGGCAAAGGCCGCGCCGGTGATGGATTTGTCGAAGATCGATTTCGTCGCGCTCGCCGCAAAGTTCAAAGAGTCCAAACACCAGAACACCGACCTCGAAGTCTTGAAAGCCGCCATCCGCGCGCAGTTGGAAAAGCTGATCCGCCTGAACAAGACCCGCGCCGATTTCGCCGAGAAGTTCGAGGAGTTGATCGAGGGCTACAACGCCGGCAGCCGGAACATCGAAGAACTGTTCGAGGAATTGCTGAAGCTCAGCCGCAACCTGAGCGAAGAACAGCAACGCCACGTCCGCGAGAACATGACCGAGGAGGAGCTGGTGGTCCTCGACATCCTCACGCGCCCAGCGCCGGAACTGAGCGCCGAAGAGCGTGCGGAGGTAAAGAAGGTCGCCCGCGAACTCCTGGGGCGGCTCAAGCAATTGCTCGTCCTGAACTGGCGGCAGAAGTCGTCCGCCCGCTCGCAGCTAAAGCTCGCGATCGAGGACGCCCTCGATTCCGGTCTCCCGCGCGCCGGGCGGAAGAAAGGCGCTGCGCTGCTTTGCGGGGCAACGGTGAACTTGAACGTCGGACCCGAGGCGATGGAAAAGCGGCGTCGAGCCGCGCGCAGTCCAAAGGCTGGCGCCACGCTCGGACCACCATTTCGCTCATCCATTGGACTCATTTTCAATCACACCCGAGAAGAATCCGGGGGGGAAGAATCCGCTTGGCATTCCGGGGCGGAAGTCCACTCTGGTGTGCATAGAGTGAGCGCATGAAACCCTCCATGACACAATCCCAGTATCGGACGGCCCCGGCGTGGAGGGGCAAGGCATGCCCGGGCGGCGGCAATTTTCATCAGTCCTGATTCCAAGAACCAAAGAAGCCGAAGATGACGCTTTCATCGAAACTATTCAGCGGCGACAGGCAACTCGGGGCGTGCGCGGTAAATGACGCGGCACATCTGACGCTGGGGACGCGAGGCGAACATGTGGCGAAGGTGCAGATGGCGCTCTTTGCGCTGGACGGCCTGAACATCGACCGGGAAGAGCTGGTGGCGCAAATCTATGGACGCTCGACCGCACGGGCGGTGCTGGCCTTCAAGACGAAGCGGCAGATTATCAACCGCTCGTACCAGAAGACGCCGGACGACATCGTCGGGAAGATGACGATCGCCCGGCTGGACCAGGAGATGCGTTTGTTTGAGCTGAGTAACAGGCCACTCGGCGAATGTAGGATCGCGCCGACGGGTGCATCCGGCGGTTCGGGGCCGGTGACCCGGAGCGGCCTGACTTCGACGCTGGCATTCGGGTTGCCGGTATCGAACGATCTGGTGGGAGACGGGCCGGCGGGAAAAAGCCCGCGACTCAACAGGGCACTCCGCATCTATTGCTCTATCACCCGGCGTGCATTGATCGAGACCGGCTTCCCGCTCAGGGCCCAGGTCGAGAAGGCAAAGGAGTTGCTCGCCGACTTTGGTATGACGCTCTCGCTGGAGTTCGCTCGCTCGCTCGGCCCGGGCTTTCAAGACACGATCAATTTTCCGTTCGGCCAGGTGGGCGCGGATGATATCCCGCTATTGCGGAAGGCGTCCGAAGACACGCGAAAGGGCTTCCCCTCGATCCTGAGGGTCATCATCTGCCCAAGGCATCCTAATGAGGGGCCCGGCGAGACGTTCCGGAATATCTCAATCGGCGGCGTGCTGTTTCCGCCGTTCGTGGTTCTGAACTCGAATACGGTGTCCAGGGACAATGCAACGCTCCTGCACGAAATGATTCACGCGGCGCTCGACCGTGCGGTCCCTCACGACGGGGACAAGTTCAGTGTGTTTTTCGAATTCAGTCCCACTCGCCCCGAGTCCCCGGACAGGGTCACGCTCCTGACCGACCGGGCCATCTCGTTGTCGAAAGCCTTCTTCGCAGTTTAGCAGGCGGCCAAAGGGGCGGGGCTATGAGCAATGCCTTGCGGAAATTCGGCACCAAGGAGCAGGGGAATCGAATGGGGCGCGCCGCTCGAATCCCGAAGGGATTCCGTCCTCCAGCCCAGGGTTGCAAGGAACGAGCTACCCTGGGTTCCCGCGTGCATGGCTCCGGACCCCAACGGGGTCGTGTCCCGCGTGAGGTATAGGCCACAACCCCGTTGGGGTTGTTGCGTTGCGACGCCGGTACCCAGGGTAGCTCGTGCCTCGCAACCCTGGGCTTTGATCCGGAACCCCGTTGGGATTCAGACCGGGGATATCCGAAAGACATTGGGGCTATGAGGAGACCTCCGGGAAAAGGGAAATCGGGTCTGGAATCAGTGCGGCAGTCCGACCAATGATGAACGCCGAGGCAGGGGAAGCGTGCGGAGAGCGCCCGCTCCACCCGTTGGCCGAAGTGTCGAGGCGGCTCACGGGTGCCTGAGGCGGAAGAAGCATTGTCCGTCGGTGGGATTCACGGTCACTTGATTCTGTCCGTTCGCGACAGTGACGGTGCGGGCGGAGTTCGCCCAACTGCCGGGGCTCAGATCGAGGCTCTCCTGCAGAACCCAACCGGCCGCGGTGGCGGGCCACGTGAATGATGCGGAGCCGGGCGCGGCGAGGGAGTTCATCAGCGGTTTGAAGGCTGCGCTGAGGGCGCGGTTTGCCGTCATCGTGAACGTATAGCTCGGGGCGGTGCTTACCAGTGTGCCTCCTTCGGTCCATCCGGCGAATGAATAGCCGGCCTGCGGTGTGGCGGTGAGCGTGACGCTCGCGCCGTTCGCGTAATTGCCGCCGCCCGTCACGGTGCCGCCTGGGAAGGGGAGCTGGACGGAGATGCCGGGAGTGATGCCGAGCGCGAAGGGCGACAGGCTCGTGGTCGCGACGGTGATCTTGTGAGTCGCGGTATCGATCGTGCCGGTCAGCGTGTCCCAGGCGGTGCCGTTGTAGTGATAAATCACGAGCTGGCTTTCATCGAAGCCCGCAGGGAGAAGGGCGGGGTTGTAGGCGAAGGTGAGATGGATGAGGCCGGCGTGCGTGCCGCTGTATTCGAGGTTCCAGAGCTGCGTGGTCGAGCCGCCGGGAGTCAGGAATGTGGGCAGCGCGAATTGGTGCTCAGTCTCGCGCTCGGTCATTTCACCGGCGTCGGCTTCGGAGTATTCGCCGAAGAACGTGCCTGCGCTCGTGGCGTCGTCGAACTCGAAGTCCACGCCGCCGACGTGCGAGGAGCCGCCGATGCAACTGCCGCCAGTGTGATTGCCGCCGGTGGTCGTCACTTTCGTGCCGGTGAGCAGGCTCAGGATGATATCTAAGTTTGCCGACTGTCCGGCGGCGAGGCTGCCGAGCGACCAGCGTTGCCCGCCCGCAATCCAGCGGGTGGCCGGTGCGAAATTGTCGCGGCCGTTGCGCGCGGCGAATGGCGCGTTCTGCCAGTTGTCCTCAATGGAGAGATGCACGCCATCGGACGGCTTGCCGACTGAGTGATCGTCCACGCCGTTGCCCTCAATGCCGTAGTAGCCGAGTTCGAATGCGGTGGGCGCGACCTTTGAATGAAAGGCGATGTAGTCCTCCAGGCCGGCGCTCGAACTTCCCGGGCCTGCGTAGCCTGCATCGCCGGCGAGTGTGACGTCGTGGCGATACTGGTTCAGTTTCCCGGTGTAAGCGCGGTTGTCATAGACGCCGTGCTGCGAGGTGAGGCCGTGCAGGAGCTGGAAGAGCTGAACATTAGTGATAGCCGAGCCGCTAATGTTGCGGACCTTGAAGCTCTGATTGAGCACGTAGCGGTTGCTGTCGATCGAAGTTGCGGGACCGGCGGCGCTGGCTGCGGTCGTCCCCATGGGCGTGCCGACGACGGTGTCCACCATTTCGAAGCGCAGCGTGATGGCGAGGTCGCTGTTGGCGATGGTCGATTCAGCGATGGGCAGGCCGGCGAGATTCACCCCGACGAGATGGATGCCCTGCACGACGAGGAAGTTCGAGTTCGACTGCCAGTCGGGATAGAGGAACTGCGGGTCGAGCCATGTGGGCGGCACGTCCACGCCGTCCTTTGTGTAGGCGACGGCCGAGCCCCACTCGCCGCTGAGATATTCTCGGCCCTCGAAGCCCGGCGTGTTATCGAGCAGGAAGTCGGAGTAGCCGTAGTCGCTCAAGGTGATGTTCCAGTTCGGGTTCACGAGCAGCATGGTGCCGCCGGTGTTGCCGACGGGAGTGACGACGAGATTGTCGATCAGCAACTTGTGCGCGCCGGTCGGGAATGCTGCGAGTTCGATGCGGATGGTGTCGAATGGCGTGGCCGAATTGAACGTGAGCGTGCCGGAGGGGAGGGAATCACCCGGGATGGTGGTGCCGTGCGCGAGCGCCGTGCCCACGGTGACGGGCGCGGCGCCGGTGGTGTCGCTCGCGACGAGATGAATGTTCGAGCCGACTGCAACGCCGGGGTCTTCGACGGTGGCGAAATTGAACACCACGCCCGAGATCGGCATGTCGAAGTGAACTTCGATCATCGTGTCCGTGTCGGCGGATGGCGCCAGGAAGTGGCCCGAGAACTTTGACAGCACATGGCCCGAAGTCCCGCTCGCGACGATCGGCGGCGCGGCATTCGGCGACGAGAACGACGCCGTGATCGTGCCGCCGACCGTCTGCGAAAACGGCAAAGCCTGACCCACCGCGAGCGCAGGGGTGGCGGTGTCGAAGTCGAATGAGATCCCGGAGATGCCGCTGGAGAAGTTTGCGGTGTAGTCGCCGCTGGCGGTGGGTGTGAAGGTGTAGCTCGGATTCGTGCTCACCTCGTTGCCGAGCGCATCAGTCCAATTTACAAAACTGTACCCTGCGTTCGCCACGGCCATGAGTGTGATATTGCTCCCGGCGGTGGTGCTGCCCGCACCGAGCACGGAGCCGCCTTCAAGGGGCCATCCGGAGGCAGTGATGTTGTATGCCGCGACAAAGTTCGCGTGGAGCGTGCGGGCTCCGCTGACGACAAATGTATAGAGCGGTGATGCGCTCACCGTCACGCCGCCCTCGGTCCAGTTCGTGAACAGGAAGTCCGCGTTCGCCACCGCTTCCAACGTCGTAATCGCGCCACTGACGTAATCCCCGGCGCCGAGGATGGTCCCGCCCGCTGCCGGCGATCCGGTGCCGGAGATGGTGACAGCGGCACCGAAGTGCGCGACCAGCGCGAGATTCGTTGCCGCGGCGAAGTTGTAGTTGGCATCCGTGCTGACGATTGCGTTGCCGATCGTCCAGTTGGCAAAGGCGTAGCCTGGGTTCGGCGTCGCAAGCACGGTGACGCTGTCCCCGATGGCGTAAGGACCAGCGCCGCTCACCGTTCCGCCAGGCGCGGGTGCGGCATTTGTGGTGACGGTCACACCAGTGTTTGAAGTGAAGTTTGCCACGAGCACCCGATCCCCAGTAGCGGGGAACGTGTAGGGATTCGCCGTACTCATAACGATGCCGTTCACCGTCCAGTTCGCAAAGGTGTAGCCCGACGCCGGAAACGCGCGCGCCCGCGCATTGTCCCCGGTCTTGTAGATCAGGCTGTCCATCTCCGTGATGTTTTCATCGTTGGGATTGCCGGTGGTGGGCGACGCACTCGCAGTGATCGAAAACACCTGGTTGAACTTCGCCACCAGCGTGCGGTTGCCGCTGACGGTGAAGGTGTAGCTCGCCGAATTGCTCGCGGTCCCGCTGCCGCCTTCCTGCCATTTCGAGAATTGGTGGCCAAGGTTCGCCGTGGCCACCACGGTCGCGCTGTCACCCGTGACATAGCTGCCACCGCCAGTCGTCGTGCCGCCCGCTGTTGGATTCGCGCTGGTGGTGATGGTCTTCGCCTGGCCCGCGAGGACGAAAATCGCGACGAGCGACTTATTCGCGGTGACGGTGAACGTGTAGTTTGGCGAGGTGCTCGCCTGGACTCCGCTTACCGTCCATTTGGTGAAGGCGTAGCCCGCGTTGGGCGTGGCCGCCACGGTCGCGCTTGTGCCGCTGAGATACGAGCCGTCACCCGTTGTCGTGCCGCCTCCGCCGAGCGCGATACTCGTCGAGACCGTGTAGGTTGGAATGGCGGCGAAATTCGCGATGAGCGTGCGGTCCGCAGTCGCGGTGAACGTATAGCTCGAAGTCGCGCTCACTTGCGTGCCGGCCACAGTCCAGTTCGTGAATGTGTAGCCGGCACTCGGCGCGGCGACCACGGTCACGCTGCTGCCCTCGTCCACGACTCCGCCGCCGCTCGTGCTGCCGCCCGCGACAGGCGATGCGCTCGTGACGATCGTCCGTTGCGGCACATCCGGCCCGAAATTCGCGACGAGCGAGTGATTCACATCGATCGCGAAAATGTAGCTCGCGGTGTTGCTCACGAAGTTGCCGTTGTCCGTCCAGTTCACGAAGCGGTAGCCGGCATTAGCCACGGCATTCACGGTCACATTCGCGCCGGGAACATAGGAGCCGTCACCTGTCGTCGTGCCCGCGACGACTGGCGATGCCGCCGTGTCGATCAGGCTCGCCGGTGCGAGGGCCGCACCCACCGCTGCGACGCTCAGCGTGTAGTTTTTCGAGACCGCCGGATTTACTGCATCGTTCGCGGTGACTTTGAAGTTGAACTGCCCGCTCGCCGTCGGCGTGCCCGAGAGCACGCCGGTCACTTCGTTGAACGTCATGCCCGGCGGCAGCGCACCCTCACGCACCGATGTGAAAGGCAGCGAGCCTTCCACCACAACCGTGCGCGCCGTGTAGGCCTTGTTCACTTTCCCCTCGCTCACATGCTCAATCAGCCCCACGGCGGCATCCACATCCACCGCCGCCATCTGCGCGCCGGCGAAGTCGCCGACAACCACCCTGGTGGCCATGTCCGTGGTGACCAGGACCCACTCCCCGATGGCTCCATCGAAGTGGTCGGCATACGTCGCGCTCCCGCTCCCGTGAATTCCATCCGCGCCCACCGCCGTTGCCATCGCCTCGCCGGTCTCCGCATCGAGCGGGCCCGTGTATTTGTAAAACTCGTAGCGGCGCGTGACGACTTCATTGCCATTCGGCAGATCCTCCGCCGCAGCCGCCTTCTTCGCATTCACGCCGCCATCTGCCAGGGCGGAGTTCTTCTGCAAAACCTGCCACTCGGTCTCCACCTCATCCGGCTCGCCATTTGTCCAGTTCTTGCGCTCAGGATGATCGGGATTCGCGGGCAAGAGTTCGGCCAGCTTCACCTTCTTCGCATTATGCGTCTTGGTCTTGATTTCCTTCACCCACACCGCCTTGCCAAACTGGAGCGGCGGCGGCACTGGCGGCGGCGGCGGCACAATCACCGCCTGCACCTGCGGCGGCGCAGGATTCCCCACCACCGGCGGGTAGTAGGTGAAAGTGGGCGTCGAAACCTGCACCGCACCACCGTGCACGAGCGCGCCGCTGCCGCTGTCGATGAGCCAATTGTAGAGCACCGCGCTCGGCTGCGCCTTGTAGCCAGCCCCGAAATGCTCACCGCCAAAGTTCACCGCCGGATTCGTGAACTGATGCCCCTGCGTCGGCGGAATCGGCCCGGCAGGAATCGCCGTGTACGAAGCCCAAGTCCCGTTCGCGTTCTTTTTGCTCTCCCAGCGGATCAGCGTCTTCGGATGTCCGGGAACGGAATTGTCCTCGGTGATATTGGGCACCCCGTAGTGATTGTAGTTGTAAGTGTAGGTGATGTCCGTGCTGTGGATGTCATCCATCTCGATCTCGAAGCCGTGGCACTCGTGCGTGGTATCATTGACCGTGTCGAAATTGTTAATGCTGCCGAAGGCGATGCTGGCCTGGGCGGTGCTGCCAAACAGGCTCATGATTCCCGCCGCGAGCGCCGCGGCAAGTTTCGAGGTCGGGGAGGTTGCTGATAGGCTATTCATAGGTCTGGGTTTCTGGAGGGCGGTTGGGTCTGCTGAATCGTCAGTGGTCTTTTTCAACGCCCTCACACTCCCACCCACGGATGAAGGATGGATGAACCCCGTGTGAATTGATCTTAATGATCCGAGGGGACCAGGGCCTCTGTCCAAAGGCAGGGTGCTGGGACGCGTGTTCGCTCAGCGACAGTGCGAACAGGGAAGCGCTCTCCCGGAAAGCCGCCGAAGGTCCGAATCAAACCCGGAAATGCGATGTGCAGACGTCAGCGAAAGTGTGCCTTCCGAAGTCGTTAACCCCTTCTTCGTCGTCCCGTCAAACCGCTGCGTCCGTCCGCGACGAGAGCGCTCCCCATCCGTGAGCGCCGTGCCGGTGAGCAACTGGAGATTGGAACGAATCCGGCTCGATGGAATCGTTTTGCGAGGAAAGCGACGGGCCTCTTTCCTACTATTTGTCTGTCACTTTGTTCTCCGGTATCACCATCCTCGACAAAGCCGGCAAGGTGGCCGCGCAATTCGGGGCAAACGACCACGCCGACGAGGTCGGCACGAACAAGACCGAGCCCGACAAATGGCGTCCGGGCATCGTCACCGCTCCCCACGGCGTAGCGTGCAACGAACGCGGCGACATCTTTGTCTCGGAGTACAACATCTTCGGCCGGGTTCACCGCTTCAACCGCGAGTAACCGCCGCCCCGGCCTCCGCCGGGTTTCCTATGCAGCCCGAAAAATGTGCGCGATCGTTGCCGTTGCCGTTGCCGTTGCTGGCAGACTCCGGATGTCCATTCGTCCCGGCCTCCTGGTCTTCCGCGGTGCGGGCTGGCTCCGCCTCGCGGGCGTCGGGCACCGTGAGACCACCGG
>Ga0209181_10001475_pt1 | contig 41108 bp, 35 predicted proteins | sample MAT05_FD_187208 | JGI IMG/M metagenome (GOLD analysis project Ga0209181, IMG submission 187208) | Freshwater microbial communities from Lake Fryxell liftoff mats and glacier meltwater in Antarctica - MAT-05 (SPAdes) (version 2) | ecosystem: Environmental > Aquatic > Freshwater > Ice > Liftoff... | reverse complement strand
CGGACCGATGCCTCATCGCCTGGCAGTTCCGTGGTCGGACCGTAAGTGGCTGGGTCGGGCGCGAACACTTGACCCCGGACACCGTTCAGGACTAGAACGGTGCCTACCGTGACACGAGAGGAGAAAACGATGTCAGCATGGATCAGATCGGTCATGCTACTTGCGGTTACAGCTCTCGGCGTCGCCGGCGCTGCCACCGCACAACCGGCGCAAGGCCTCAACCCGTCCCTGAAACTGGGGGAAACAACTGTCATCGAGTTCATGGACAAGATGACGCCGAAGCGACCGGTCGGATGCTACACCTACACGTTCACCGTCCAGAACGCGAAGCCGGGTCAAAAGCTCGAATTCGAGATGGCTACGGCGGGCGGGGTTCTGGCGGATTGTCAGGTGGCAATCCTCGACGCCAACCGGCTCAAGAGGCCGATTCACGTGACTGCCGTCTCACAACTCAGCCCCAAGCAGGCAGGCGGCTTAAAGTGGACGATGCCAGAGGGGATTCCGCAGCGAGAGGTCTATGTCCAGCTTCAGTGCTACTCGGAAGGGAAGGTGAAAGTCTATCTCGACTGGGCCAAGTAGACCGTCCGGCGGAGTTGGTAAAATGCAAATTACCAACTCCGCCGGCTGATTGTTTACGTGACCCGGTTACGTTGCGGAGGTGTTCCTCTACCTGACACCCGTGCCGCATTTTCATGGAACTCTAATTTCCATCTTGCTATCTCGAATAGCATTAGAAGTCCGCACATTCACTCGCCGGTCTATAAGCTGTCCGCACTTTACCGACCTTGGGCAGTAACCTCTGCCTGCAATGCGCTGGTATCCCTGCTAGTGCGTTAATTTGTCCCCCCGACTACATTCCAACCGGAGCCCGCCGTGAACCTGTCCGGCAAGCGCGTCGCCGTCCTCGTCGAGCAGAAGTACGAGGAGCTGGAGCTGTGGTACCCGACGCTCCGCCTCCGCGAGGCCGGGGCGGTCGTGGAGTTGGTCGGCCCTGAGGCCGGCAAGACGTACCCGAGCAAGCTCGGCTACCCCGCGAAGGCCACCCTCGCCGCCGTCGACGCCAAGGCCGCCGACTTCGACGGCGTGGTGATCCCCGGCGGCTTCGCCCCGGACTACGTCCGCCGGTCGCAGCCGATGCTGGAGCTGGTCCGCGGGCTGCACGCGCGGGGGAAGCCGTTGGCGGCGATCTGCCACGGCCCCTGGGTGCTGTGCTCGACGCCGGCGCTGAAGGGACGGACGGCGACCGGGTTCCACTCGATCCGCGACGACATGGAGAACGCTGGGGCGACGTTCGTGGACCGCGAGGTGGTGGTGGACGGCCACGTCATCACGAGCCGCACCCCGGACGACCTGCCGGCGTTCACGAAGGCGCTGCTCGCGGCGCTGGCGGGCGGGTGACGCGGCGGGTAAAGTGGCGGAGAGGAGGGCGAGCGATGCGCGTGATCGTCCGGTTCCACGAATCCGCCCGAGACGACTACGACGGCTGGGTCGAACGCCTTCGGAGTGCGCCGACCGGCAACGCCGAGGTAGCGCGGATTCACGCCGAGCAGCTAATTGAGCAGTTGAAGGCGACCGGCGGCGCGCCGGCCGGGGCGGTGTACCGCAATGAACTCACCCCGCCGTCCTGGGTGTGGCGGTTCTCCGCCGACACCTGGGTGCGCTACGTCGTGCGCGAGATGCGCGTCGGGATGTTTGGTGGGCTGACCGCCGAAGTGGTGATACTCGCCGTGGCTACCCGGCCGATCGCCTGAGTCCGTCCAGTAGTTCCGTCGCCGAGACCGTCCGCGAGAGGTCTGCGACCGGCCGGCTGAGCACGGCCCGCACCTCGTCCGGCATGTCCTCCCACACCCGGGCCGAAGCGGCTTCGGCAGCCTTCGGCGAGACGTAGTAGCCGAACGGCTGCCCGGCCTCGTCGTGGACCGGCAGCAGGCCGGAGTCGCCGTTGGCCGACAGCGCATCCTTCAGCAGCGCGAGGAAGACTGCGTGCTTGTCGTCCGGGGCGAGCGCGGCCACGAACTCGGCGGGCGTAGGGTGGTGGCCGTTCGTCGGTGCGGGAGCAACGGGTGCGGTGGCGGTCGCGCTCATAACATCCTCCAATCACCCCCATCCTACCCGGCCGGGGGTCGAACCGCTAGTGTTTCCCCACCCAACCGCCCCTCTCCGAGAGCGCCCGATGAGCTTCTTCCCCGACGTGCCCGACCGCATCCCGTTCGAGGGGCCGGACAGCACCAACCCGCTCGCCTTCCGGCACTACGACGCCGCCGAGGTGGTCGAGGGGAAGTCGATGGCGGACCACCTCCGGTTCGCCGTCTGCTACTGGCACACGTTCCGCGGCACCGGGTCCGACCCGTTCGGCCCCGGCTGCGCCGTCCGCCCCTGGGAGGACGGCACCAACACCCACAAGATGGACCTCGCCCGCGTCGACGTGGCGTTCGAGTTCATGTCGAAACTCGGCGTGCCGTTCTACTGCTTCCACGACCGCGACGTGAGTGGGGAAGGCGACGACCTCCGCGAGACGAACCAACTCCTCGACAAGGTCGTCGCCAAGCTGAAGCAGAAGCAGCAGGAGACCGGCATCAAGCTGCTGTGGGGCACCGCCAACCTGTTCTCGAACCGGCGGTTCGTCCACGGCGCCAGCACCAGCAGCAACGCCGACGTGTTCGCGTACTCGGCCGCGCAGGTGAAGAAGGCGCTCGAAGTGACGAAGGAGCTGGGCGGCGAGAACTACGTGTTCTGGGGCGGCCGCGAAGGCTACATGACGCTGTGGAACACCGACCTGAAGCGCGAGCTGGACCACCTGGCGAAGTTCTTCCACATGGCGGTGGACTACAAGCGGAAGATCGGCTTCACCGGCGCGTTCCTGATCGAGCCGAAGCCGCACGAGCCGACCAGCCACCAGTACGACTTCGACTGCGCCAACTCGCTCGCCTTCCTCCGCGGCTACGGCCTGGAGAAGGAGTTCAAGTTCAACGTCGAGACCAATCATGCAACGCTCGCCAAGCACACGATGGGGCACGAGCTGGCCTACGCCGCGGCCAACGGCGTGCTCGGTAGCGTGGACGCCAACCGCGGCGACCCGCTCCTCGGCTGGGACACCGACCAGTTCCCGACGGACCTGTACCTGACGGCGCAGAGCATGCTCATCATCCTCGGCGCCGGCGGGCTCGGGGCGGGCGGCCTGAACTTCGACGCCAAGGTGCGGCGCGAGAGCTTCGAGCCGATCGACCTGTTCCACGCCCACGTCGGCAGCATGGACGCCTTCGCCCAGGGGCTGAAGATCGCCGCCGCGATCCGCAAGGACGGCGTGCTGGCGGACATCGTCAAGACGCGGTATTCGTCGTGGGACAAGGGCGTGGGCGCCGACATCGAGGCCGGCAAGCACGACTTCGCCAGCCTGGAGGCGTACATGCTCGGGAAGGGCGACGCCGACGCCAACGTCAGCGGCCGCCAGGAGCTGATCGAGAACGTGCTGAACCGGTACATCCGCTGACCCCGCTCGAAGCCCGGGGACGGCCGTCCCCGGGCTTTCTTCACTTCCGGGAACCTCCCATGCGCGTTACGCTCGCCCTCGGTCTGCTCCTCGTCGCGGCCGCGGCCGCCCGGCCGGCGCCCGAGGACGTGGCCGAGGCGGCGCTGCGCGCCACCGTCCGCGTCCACAACGGCACCACGTCCGGCACCGGCTGGTTCGTCGCCGTGCCCGGCCCGGACGGCGAGCCGGTCCACGTCCTCGTCACCGCCCACCACGTCTTCGACGCCTTCAAGACGCCCGACTGCTCGATCGTGTACCGCGCCCCGGCGAAGGGCGGCACGTTCGTCCGCAAGGAGGAGAAGGTGCCGATCCGCGACGGCGACAAGCAGCTGTGGACCAAACACCCCGAGCTGGACGTGGCGGCCCTGCGGGTGGAGGTGCCGAAGGGGGTGGACCTGGCGCCGTTCCCGTTCGACCGCGTGGCCGACGAGTCGTGGGCGAAGCGGAAGAAGGTGCGGGCCGGGCAGGACGTGTTCGTGGCGTGCTTCCCGGTGCGGCTGGAGGCGAACCCGGCCGGGTGGCCGCTGCTGCGCAAGGGCTCGATCGCCACCCACCCGCTGACGCCGGCGGCGGGGGCGAAGACGATGCTGGTGGACTACGCCCACTTCGAGGGGGACAGCGGCGCCCCGCTGGTGGCGTACCCGGACGGCGAGCCGCTGGTGGTGGGGCTGGTGTACGCGCTGGTGCGGCACACGAACACCAGCACGTCGCCGTTCGAGGAGCGGAAGAGCCACTTCCCGCTCGACCTGGCGGTGGCGGTGCAGAGCCCGTTCGTCCGCGACGTGATCGACAAGGCCGCGAAGAAGTAACGGCTCGGGGTTTCGCCGCTTGCGGCGGTGCACCGCGGTGCACCGCCGCAAGCGGCGAAACCCCACACTCGCTCAGCGCGCCGCCTGTACCCCATCCAGCGCAGCGGGGTCGTCGCGCACGACCTCCGCGAGCGCGTCCAGTGCCGCGGCGCGCTCGCCGGGCGGCAGCTCCTTCGCCCGCGCCAGTGCCGCCTCGAACGCCCGGCGGTCCGGCCGCGCCCCGACGCCGCGCCGCTCCAGCGCCGCCAGCCCCGCCCGCGCCAGCCCCACCCACTTCGCCTCCGACTCGACGCCGCCGAACCCGACCGCCACCGCGTCCCACGCCCGCCGGGCGGCCTCGGCCTCGCCGGCCCCGGCCAGCGCCAGCCCGCGGCGGAACCCGCGCTCGGCGTCCGACCGCGGCCCGGTCCGCACCCCGCCCGCCACCGCGTCGCGCACGGCCTCCTCGTCGAGGTCGTCGCCCCGCGGCCAGAACGCGAAGCCGAGCGCGACGGCGACCGAAGCCGCGAGCACCGGCCAGAGCCACGCCCAGCGCGGCGCCGGCCGCGACGGCTCCGGGTCGGGGTCGATGCCGCCGAGCGCCGCGGGGAGGGCCGGCGCCTCGGCCGTGTCCGGCTTCAGCTTCGGCGGGAACGTCACCGCCTCGCCCTGCCGTTCGAGCTTGCCGCGGATGCGCTCCAGCTCGTCGAGCACCGCCCCGGCGCTCGCCGGGCGGCGCGTCGGCTCCTTCGCCAGCAGCGTGCAGACGAACTCGTCGAGCTCGAGCGGCACGTCCGGGGCGAGCATCCGCGGCCGCTCGGGGAGGGCGTAGCACTGCTTGTGCGTCATCTCGACCAGCGTCGCGGCGGTGAACGGCGGCCGGCCGGTGAGGAGCGTGTAAAGGACGCCGCCGAGGGCGTACAGGTCGGAGCGGCGGGTGGGCGGCTTGCCGCCGGCGGTCTCGGGCGGCAGGTACGCGGCCGAGCCGAGGACGCGGCCCGGGTCGAGCGCCGGCGGGAACACCTTCGCCAGCCCGTACCCGACGAGGCGCACGGTGCCGTCCGCGGCGCGAACCAGATGCGCCGGCTTGAGGTCGCGGTGGAGGAGGTTGCGGTTGTGCCCGTGCTTGAGGGCGCGGGCCGCTTCGACGGCGACGGCCAGCGTCTCGCGCCACGTCAGGCGGCCGGCTTCGAGCTGCCTGGCGAGGTCGGTGCCGGGGGCGAGTTCGGACGCGACGTAGGCCCGGCCGGCGTGGGTGCCGCTGTCGAAGGTGCGGGCGATGTTGGGGTGATCGAGCCTCTGGAGGGCGAGGAGTTCGCCGGCGAAGCGGTCGAGGAAGGCGGGGTCGGTGGCGGCGGGGAACACCTTGACGGCGGCGCGGCGGGTGGCGTCGTCGAACCCGCGGGCGGCGTAGACCGGCCCGTTCGGCCCGTCGCCGATCTGGGCCTCCACGAACCAGTTGCCGACCCGCCCGCCGATCATGCCCGGTAGTATACGGCCGCCGGCCGGGGTACGATGGGGGCACAGTCCCGCGGAGGAGAAGCGATGGCGATCCCGATTCAGGACCAGGCGCTGGCGGCGGTGCTAGGGACGGCGGTGGGCGTACAGCACATGGTCGGCCCCGACGGCAAGGTACTCGGCCGATTCGTGCCGGAGCCGCGGCCGGGGATGTCGTTTCCCGAGTTCGGCGTGACCGACGAGGAGCTGGCCCGCGAGCTGGCCGACCCGAACACGAAGTGGGTGACCCCCGAGCAGGTGATGGCGCGGCTGCGGGAGATCGACCAATGTACACGCTGAAGTGGCGCGAGGCGACGCTCGACGCGCTCGCGGACATCTACACGGAGCCCCCCGTCGAACTCCGCGAGCGGATGGCCGGGGCGGTCGAGAAACTGAATGCCCGGCTCAAGAACGCGCCGCTCGCCGAGGGTGAATCGCGCTCGGGGGCAGGTCGCATCACGTTCGTCGCCGGGCTGGCGATCCTGTTCACCGTCGATACCGCGGCCCGCGCCGTCTACGTGACGCGCGTGACCCGTTACGGCAACTGACCGCCGCGCGAGCGATCCCGGCCGCTCGATCTGTCTCGCGCTCTCCCGTGGGCGATACAATCCGCCCACGGGCCGCGTCCGGCCCGCGCACCTCTCCGCCCCACGTTCCGAGGCTCGCCATGCGGACCAACGTTCGGATCGCCCTCGTGCTCGCCCTCGCCGGCGGCGCGGCCATGCTCGGGTTCGGCCCCCGCTACCTCGCCGCCGACCCGCCGCCGCGCTGCCCCTGCTCCGACCCCACCCCCTCCAACGCCAACATCAACCCCGCCAAGTTCGCCGGCGACTACGGCCTCCACGTCTGCGCCTTCCACGTCGGCAAGGCTGACCCGTCGCTGCAAGTGGAGTCGCACCACTACTGCACGCCGCTGCGCGACGGCGTGTTCCAGTGCGTGATCTTCGACAAGGACCGCGGCAACGCCAAGCTCATCGGCGTCGAGTACATCGTCAGCGACGACATCTTCAGGACGCTGCCGGCCGACGAGCAGAAGTCGTGGCACCCGCACGACTACGAGATCCGCGCCGGACTGCTGACCATGCCGGGCCTCAAGATCGACTGCGAGGAGAAGCTGCTGAAGGGGTTGCTGAAGTCGTGGGGCAAAGTGTGGCACACGTGGCCCGACCCGAAGACCGACCTGCCGATCGGCCCGCCGGTGCTGATGTGGTCGGCCGGCAAGGACGGCGACGTGCGGAAGGAGCTGGTGAAGGCCCGCGACGAGCGCTACAAGGTGGACGTGGACGCGATCAAGAAGGGGCGCGAGAAGTTCTGACGCCCGGCGAGCCGGGGGCGTCAGCCCCCGGTTTCCGGAGCCCCGAAGGGGCGGCAGTCAATAGCCCAGGGCGTGAGCCCTGGGGCGTCGGCGCGTCCAGCCGGCCCAGGGTTTACACCCTGGACTATTGACTGCCGCCCCTTCGGGGCTCAAACCCCGAGCCGAGAATCCGGGGGCTCACGCCCCCGGCTCGCCCGGCCCCGCGTATCACATCCTTCACCCTCCCCGGAGCTCTCCCATGCGCCCCCTCTCCCTCGTCCTGCTGCTCGCCGCCGTCGCCCCCGCCGCGGACCCGCCGGCGTCGCCCGTCGCCGACGGGGCCGTCCCCGAGAAGCTCGCCGGCGGGTTCGCGTTCACCGAAGGCCCGGCCCCCGACGCCGCCGGCAACGTCTACTTCACCGACCAGCCCAACGACCGCATCCACAAGTGGTCCACCGACGGCAAGCTCACCACCTTCCTGGAGCCGTGCGGCCGGTCGAACGGCCTCTGCTTCGACGCCGCCGGCACCCTCTGGGCCTGCGCCGATGCTCAGAACGAGCTGTGGAAGATCGACGTGGCGACGAAGAAGGTGACCGTCGTGGTGAAGGACCACGCGGGCAAGCTGCTCAACGGCCCGAACGACATCTGGGTGCGGCCTGACGGCGGGGCGTACTTCACCGACCCGCTGTACAAGCGGCCGTACTGGAAGCGCGGCCCGCAGGAGCAGCCGCAGGCGGTATACTTCCTGTCGAAGGAGGGGAAGCTCGTGAAGGCCGACGCCGACGTGAAGCAGCCGAACGGCATCATCGGCACGCCGGACGGCAAGACGCTGTACGTCGCCGACTTCGGGGTGAAGAAGACGCACGCCTACGACATTGACCCGGACGGCACGCTGAAGAACCGCCGCGTGTTTTGTGACCAGGCCTCCGACGGCATGACCGTGGACGACGCCGGCAACGTGTACTTCACGACGCGCGGGGTGCAGGTGTACGACAAGACCGGGAAGAAGGTGGCGCAGATCGACACGCCGGACGGGGGCTGCACGAACGTGTGCTTCGGCGGCGCCGACATGCGGACGCTGTTCATCACCACGGGCAAGAGCCTGTACGCGGTGAAGATGCGCACGAAGGGCGCCGCGCGGCAGTGAGGCGGCCCGTCCGATTCCCGCCCCGGCGGTTGAACGGCCCGTCGCCCCGCGGTACGATCATGAGCGATGCACGCCCACCCGCTCGAAAAGTACCTCGCCGCCTGCCGGGTGGCGCACGCCACCCGCGCCGCCACGCCCGAGACCGCGTACTACCCCGCCCTCAGGCCCGCCTCGTACAGGCCGGCGGCGGCTCCTGGCCGCGGGTGCACTGCGTCAAGGGTCTTAAGGATCAGAACGCGGGGTTCCCCGACGCGAGCTTCACCCCGGATTGGTGTCAGGCAGACAGGACGGGAGCGACGGCAACCATGGCGCCGACGACCGAATGAAGATGCCGGATGAAGAACGGCAGGTGGCCGCTGATGCTCGGGGAAAGGTCGTTGATGACGCGGGGCGTGTCGGCGGGGGCGGCAGAGGCGAGTCGGCCCCACCCCTCTCTTGTCAGCGAAATCAGCAGTGCTGGCGGGTCGCCACCATCGCTGCTCGCCCGCAGGGTTACGTCTACCCCGTCCGGGCGGAAGTCGCAGACGTAGACGGGCAGGGCTTCGCCCGTCTCGCCAACGGCAAAACCGACGACGCCCGTGATCGGGGTCGGCCCCAGGGGGTTCGCAACTAGGGCAGCTTGGACCGTGGCGGGCGTGGCGGTTGGCATAGAGTTAGGCCGAAGCGGGAAGTTGCTCTACCGGCCTCCTCTGGTGATCGGCTACAGTCTGTGTCTCACGGAGGAGGCGGTCATGGCGGACCTCTCGGACGACGCGCGGCGGGCCATCCTGATGGCCGCGACCCTGCTCACCGGGCACAAGCGGCGGCGGTTCCAGGCCGAGATGGCCCACGCGTACTGTAGCGGCTCGGCCCGCCTCGCCGAGACCACCTTCGGCTGGGGGCGCGACGCCGTCCGCACCGGACTGAACGAACTCCGCTCCGGCATCCGCTGCGTCGAGGCGTTCGAGTCCCGCGGGCGGAAGGCGACCGAGGAACTCTGCCCCGCGTTGGAAGGCCACGTCCGCCGACTCGTCGACCCGCACGCCCAGGCCGACCCCACGTTCCGGACCCCGTTCGCCTACACCCGGGTCACCGCCAAGGCCGTCCGGGACGCGCTGCTCGCCGTCCCCGAGCTGGCGGGGAAGGTGCCGACCCGTCAGACCGTCGGCGACATCCTCAACCGCCTCGGCTACCGCCTCCGCCGGGTGCAGGAGGCCCGGCCGCAAAAAAGGTTCCCCAGACCGACGCCATCTTCGCCCACGTCCAGGAGGCCCGGGCCGCGACCGCGGCCGACCCGGACGCGCGGAGGATCTCCATCGACACCAAGGCGAAGGTGAAGGTGGGCGACTTCTCCCGGGGCGGCGAGGGCCGGGCGGGGGAGCCGGTGAAGGCGCTCGATCATGACATGGCCCCCGAGGCCGTGCTGGTGCCGTTCGGGGTGCTGGAGGTGACCCGCGGGGCGGTGCCGGTCCACCAGCCGTGGTTCCTGTTCGGCCACTCGCGCCAGACGAGCGACTTCCTGGCCGACGGCCTCGACCTCTGGTGGGGCGAGCGGAAGGCGGCCCACCCCGGCGTCACCCGGCTGCACGTCGAGTTGGACAACGGCCCCGAGATCGGCAGTTCGCGGACCCAGTTCCTGGGGCGGATGGTGGCGTTCGTGGACCGTCACCGGGTGACGGTGGAGTTGGCGTACCTGCCGCCGTACCACGGCAAGTACAACCCGATCGAGCGGTGCTGGGGGGTTCTGGAGCGGCACTGGAACGGGGCGTTGCTGTCGTCGGTGGCGGACGTGCTGCGGTGGGCCGGGTCGATGACGTGGCGGGGACTCCGGCCGATCATCCGCGAGACGACGGCCGTGTACGAGCGGGGCGTGCGGCTGACGAAGGCGGCGTTCCGCCCCATCGCCGAGCGACTCGCCCGCTCCATCACCCTACCCAAGTGGAGCCTCACCATGCGACCCAAGGAGCCGGGAGGTTAATTCCCCGCTACTGCCTAATACGCATCTCAAGTGATAACTGCGCTCGTGACGTAGGGCGCTCCGCACACGGATCGGACCGTCGCCTCGTCGAGGCAGCAGCGCCGCCAGGCGTCCTCGGCGGCGTCGGACAGCGCCTCCACGTCCTTGTACTGGCGGTTCGACCAGTGGTGCGACCGCAGGTCGTGCCACAGGTTCTCGACCGGGTTCAACTCCGGGCTGTACGGCGGAAGCCGGATCAGCGTGACGTTGGCCGGGCACCGGATCGCCTTGGCCGTGTGGTAGCCGGCCCCGTCCCAGATCAGCGCGGCGTGGACGTCGGCCGGCAGGGACGCGGAGAACTGTTCGAGGAACGTGTTGACGACGTCGGCGTTGAGTACCGGGGCGATCAGCCCTTCCGAATGCCCGGTCACCGGCGACGCGGCCGCCAGCACGTACACGTACCCGTACTGGGTCTGCTTCACCGCGGTCGGCCGCGACCCGGTCCGCGCCCACACCCGGGTGAGAGTGCCTTGCTGGCCGAACCGGCACTCGTCCTCGAAGTACGGCACCACCCGCTTCCCCGGGTGGGCGTCGGCGATCGTCTTCAACTCGTCCGGGAGTTTTTTTGAACGCCGCCCGCTTCGCCGGATCCCCCTTGGGGTGGCGCGGCCGGGGGGCGAGGGACGAGTACCCGAGGCGGTGCAGGTACTGGTAGACCGCGCTCCGGGTGCGGGCGACGCCGAACTCGTCCTTCAGCACCCGGCGGAAGTCCTCGCCGCGGAGGGCCGCGACGCCGTCGGCGGGGGTCGGCCCGGCCTCGACGCGGGCGCGGAAGCGGGCCTCCTGGTCGGCGTCGAGGGGCGGCCTGGCACCGCGGCCGGGGGCGTCCTCCAGGCCGGGCCGGCCGGCGGCGTTGTACCGCCCGACCCACGTCTGGACCGACCGGCGGCTGTACCCGGTGTGGGTCGCCACGGTCGGGGCGTCGAGGCCGGCGAGGGCGAGTCGGACGGCCCGGAGCCGCTTGGCGCGGACGGCGTGCCTCTCCCGGGCGATCAGCCGGTCCAGTTCGGCTTCGGGGACGTGGGGTTCGACGTGCATCGGCGCGGCTCCCGCGGGGGGTCGCGGCAGGCTATCCGATCAACCCGGAGGGCGCAAGAGGCGGCGCGCAGGATTCAGGTGCGATGCGTATAAGATAGCACCGTCCCCCGCGGAGGCCGCCATGACCGCCGTACCCAAGACCAAGCTGACCGTCGCCGAGTACCTCGCCATCGAACGCCGGGCGGAGTTCAAGAGCGAGTTCTACGGCGGCGAGATGTTCGCGATGGCCGGCGCCAGCGTCGAACACAACCGGGTGAGCAAGAACCTGAGCGGAGAGTTGTACGGCCGGCTCAAGGGCGGGCCGTGTGAGTCGTTCGCGAGCGACCTCCGGGTGCGGATCGCACGCACCGGCCTGTACTGCTACCCGGACCTGGTGATCGTGTGCGGCGAGCCGCAGATGGCCGAGGAGGATAAGGACACGCTGGTCAACCCGCGGGTCGTGTTCGAGGTGCTGTCGCCGTCCACCGAGCGGTACGACCGCACGACGAAGTTCCGCCACTACAAGCAACTGCCGGCGGTCGAGGAGTACGTGCTGGTGGCGCAGGACCGGGCGTGGTGCGAGCGGTACGCGCGGCAGGCGGACGGGGCGTGGACGCACGTGGAGTTCGTCGGGCTCGACGCCACGTTGGAGCTCGCGTCGGTGCCGGTCGCGGTGCCGCTCGCCGACGTGTACGCGGGGGTGACGTTCCCGACGGACGAGGTGGTAGGATAGCACCGTCCCCGCGGAGGCCGTCATGACCGCGCTGCCGAAGGCCAAGCTGACCATCGCCGAGTACCTCGCCATCGAACGGCGGGCGGAGTTCAAGAGCGAGTTCTACGACGGCGAGATGTTCGCGATGGCGGGTGCCAGCCGCGAGCACAACACCGTGAATGAGAATCTGTCCGTGCGAATCGGCGGGAAACTCCTGGACGGACCCTGCCGGACCTACTCCCGCGACCAGCGGGTGCGCATCGCCCGAACCGGCCTCTACTGCTACCCGGACCTCGTGATCGTGTGCGGCGAACCGCAGTACGCGGAGGAAGACCCGGACACGCTCGTCAACCCGCGGGTCGTGTTCGAGGTGCTGTCGCCGTCCACCGAGCGGTACGACCGCACGACGAAGTACCAGCACTACCAGCAACTGCCGTCGGTGCAGGAGTACGTGCTGGTGGCGCAGGACGAGCCGCTGTGCGAACGGTACGTGCGACAGCCGAATGGGTCGTGGACGCACGTGCAACACGTCGGCCTCGACGCGACGCTGGAGCTCGCGGCGGTGCCGGTCGCGGTGCCGCTCGCCGACGTGTACGCCGGCGTCACGTTTCCGCCGCCCGAGCCGCCGCCGGCCGGCGTGATGCGGTAGCGTCAGCCCACCCACACGCCGCCCGCCACCACCGCCCCGAACGGGTCGAACGTCTGCGCCCCACCCGGCTCCGTACTCGACCCGGACACCGTCGCCAGCTGAGTCGCCCGGTACACCCGCACCGCCGCGCGCTCGCCCGTGCCGCTGCCGGCCACCACGTCGGCCAGCCCGTCGCCGTCCACGTCCTTCACCGCCACCCGCACGCCGCCGCGGTTGGAGCTGCTGCCGGCGAAGAAGTTGTTCAGCACCAGCCCGTTCGCCAGGTTCGTCGGCTCGTCGAGGTTCACGCCCTCCAGGTTCGCCAGCCCCAACAGGACCGCCGAACTGACGATCCGCACCCGCGGCCCGCCGCCGGGGCCGCCGCCCACCACGACCTCGGCGCGCCCGTCGCCGTTCACGTCGCCGGCGGCCACGAACGCCCCGCCGCGCTGGCCGCTCTCGAACACGAACAGGTTGGCGATCGGGTTCGTCGTCGGCTGGCCGCCGTTGGCGCCGGCGAAGCCGGTGCCGTTCCACACGGTGATGCGCGGGCCGCCGCCGCTGCCGGCCGCGATCAGCACGTCGTTGCGCCCGTCGCCGTTCACGTCGGCCACGGCCGGCCGGCCGCCGAGCTTCACCAGCGGGTTGTTCTGGCCGCTCGCCCCGCTCAGCGACGCCAGCCCGTCGTAGGCGGCCAGCAGCACCGGGGTGCCGGTGCCACCGCGGAGCGACGCGCCGTTGTACACCCGCACCGGCAACTGGTTCGACACCGGGCCGCTGAAGGCGTCGGCGGCGTCCGGGGTCACCACCAAGTCGGCGATGCCGTCGCCGTTGAGGTCGCCGGCCGCGACGAACACGCCGCCGGTGTACCCGGGAAAGGCGATGAAGTCGGCCAGCACGTTCCCGACGCCCGGGCTCGGCCCGTTCGCCCCGTCGAACACGACCACGCGCGAGTTCCCCGGGCCGGTGCCGACGATGCCGTCGGGCACCCCGTCGCCGGTCACGTCGGCGAGGACGACGTGGAGCTCGCCGGCGAACCCGGGGATGAGGGTGACCGCGCTTCCCGCCCCGTACTGCCCGCCGGCGACCGGGCCGAAGAGCTGGCCGGTGCCGCTGCCGGGGCCGGTCACCAGCAGCGGCCCGATCAGCGTCGCCGCGGCCGCGAAGGTCAGCGTCAGGGTCACGTCGTTGCCGGTGCCGCCGACGTAACTGATCGTGTACTGGTTGCCGCCGCCGTCCACGAGGGTCGCCCCTTGCGGGAGGCCGGCGAACGTGCCGACCACCGCGTCGGCGCCGTCGTTGGCGATCACCGTGAGGACGCTCCCGAGCGCCGGCGTGGGGCCGAACGGGACGACGAAGATCGCCCCGTTGGTGAGGTTCACGCCCCCGACCACGTTGAGGGCGTCGAACTGCCCGGCCCCCGCGCCGGCCACCTTCACCCCGAACGACGCGCCGGCCTGGAACGCCAGGCCGCCGGTGGTCAGCGTCGCGGTGGTGTTGGTGTCGCCCGGGCCGATCGTCGAGCCGCTCTGGACGATGACGAGCCCCTGGACGGAGCCGCCGCCGCCGAGGAACGCGCCGGCGTTCGGGTTGGACGGCCCCACGACCACGAGCGGGGCATTCGTGCCGGTGACCGCGCCGTTGACCAGCAGGGTGCCGCCGAGGCCGTCGGCGTTCGCCCGGAGCCGGCCGCCGCCGAGGCTCATCGGGTTCACCTGGGTGGTGGTGCCGGCGCCGAACACGTCGATCCACTGGTTCCCGCCGGCGCCGAACGACGTGTCGGCGTCGAGCGTGGCCGCGGCGACTTCGAGCGGCAGGAGGGCGGTGCCGACCACGTCCACGCCCGCCACCGGGCTGGTCGGCCGGAGGAGCACGGTGCCGGTCGTGGTCATGTGCGAGACGCCGCCCCCGGTCACGGTGAGGGACTGGAAGGCGTTGAACGTGAACCCGCCGTTGGCGACGACCGGGGTGGTGTTGCCGAAGAACTGGACCGACTCGATGCCGCCGACGACGAACGCCCCGGCGCCGAGGTTGAAGGCGCTGCCGCCGCCGTTGTCGGTGATGCCGAGGCCCTGCGCGCCCCCGCCGCCCACGACGGTGTCGGCCACGACGATGCCGGTGACGTTGTTGACGGGGGTCTGGTTGTTGAAGTTGTCGATCACCAGGAACGAGTTGCCGGCCGCGCTGGTGGCGGCGATGGTGGCGGCGTCCCCGGCCTGGGTGAAGTTGACGGTCAGGATGCCGGCGCCGTTCTGGCTGACGACGACGACGGGCGTGATGCGGTCTTCGAGGGGCTCGACGCGGAGGCGGGTCATGGGGCGACTCGGTGAGAGTGGGGGGAGTTGAGTGTACCGCGGGGAAGGTGGGAGGGGCTAGCGCCATTCCGGGAATTGAGTCGCAAGTCGAGCCGCCCGCCGTGAGGCGGCGGGCGGCTCGCCGATTCGTCGCGTCACGGCGCCTTCATCGTGTACGGCACCGCCCCCGGCGGGTCGATCTTCATCCCGCCCCACACCCGCACCCGGCCGGTCCGGTCCACCGTCGCCAGGTCCTTCCCGTCCGGGCTCCACGTCGTCGCGATCACCGGGCCGCCGTGCTCCGTGATCCGCACCGCCTGCTTCGGCCCGCTGGCGTTGCGGCGGAACCCGTCGCCGACGTGCCACAGCCCCACCGACCCGTCGGCATGGCCGACCGCCAGCAGGTTACCGTCCTTGTTGAAGTCCAGGTCCGCGGCCGCCGGCTGGTCCGCCTCCGGCTCGATCTTGCTCGCCCGCTGGCCGTCCCAGAACCCGAACTTCCCGTCCGCCCCCAGCGCCGCGTACCGCGCGTCGAAGAAGTTCCCCCAGGCCACCCCCTTCTTGAACTCCTTGATCGACCCCTCCAGGGGCGACCCGCCGACCCCACCCGCCGTGCCCTCCCACGCCGTCAGCCCGCGGTTGGCGACCGTCGCCACGACCCACCGGTCCTTCCCCACCGCCGAAAACCCGAGCACCGGCCCCTCCGCCGTCAGCGCCCGCCCGGCCTTCCAGGTGTCGCCGAAGACGGGCTGCCACTCGCGGACGCTGGTCCCACTCGCGGCCAGCAGCTCCGCGGAGAAGTCGCCGGTGAACCCCAGCGCGTCCACCTTGCTGCCGAACGCGCGGCGCTCGGGGCCGGGGCCGTAGAAGATGCTTGGGGTGCCGTTGCTCCCCTTCCGCCACGCCATCACCGCCCCCTGGTCGCTTCCGGCCGCGACCCACTCGCTGTTCTTGCTCATCGCCACGACCGACGGCACGTCGCCGAAGAGGGGCATCTTGGTCGGCGTCTTGGGGATCGGCGCCCCGATTTGCAGCACGAACAGCCCCTTCTTGCCGTCCAGTGCCGTCACCACCGACCCCCCCCCTCGGGCAAGACCAGCGGCCGGAAGCCCTTCACGCCGGTCGAGTAGCTCATCCGCTCGGCCCCGTTCACCGCCGACACCAGCGTCACGTCGCCGTCGGGGGTGACGGCCACGAGCGTCTGCCCGTCGGGGGCGTAGCGGACCTCGACGTTCTTGTCTTTGAGGGCGGCGCTCGTGAACGTGCGGACCTGCCCAATCGTCGGCGGCGGGCCGGTCGGGAAGAACTCGGGCTCCGGCGTCTTCTTCCCCGGGAACGTCACCGGCGACTCGGGGATGGTCGGCACCACCACCGGCATCCCCGACGGGATCGTCGGCACGACCGGCACCGGCCTCGGCGTCGGCGTGGGGGTCGGGGTCACCGGGTTGGCGCCGGGCGTCGTCGGTGGCGTGTTCGACGCGGTGTTCCGGTCGCGGCCGGTGAGGAGCACCACCAGCAGGATGACGACGAGCGACGCCCCCACCGCCCCGCCGGCGATCCACCACGGGTTGATGCCGGTCCGCTCCGCCGGCTCCGTCTCGCGCCTCCGGTCGCGGTCCTCGTCGCGGCGCGGCGGGCGGCGGTCGTCGTCGCGGCCGCGGCGGGTGGGCAGCGCCGCGCGCGGCGTCGTCGGGGCCGGCGGCGGCGGGGGCGGCGGCGGGGCCAGTTCCCCCTCGATCACCTTCATCTTCGGCGGCGGCGGGGCGACCGCCTCCGACGGGTTGAACACGGTGCCGCAGCGGGTGCAGCGCAGCGCCGTCGCCCCGGCCCGGAACCGCAGCGACACGCCGCACGACGGACACGCCACGATCTGCGGCCCCTCCGCCGGCGGGGCGGCGGCGCCGGGCTGGTCCAGCCTCGCCAGCCGGTCCGCCAGCTCGGCCGCGTCGCGCGGCCGGTGGTCGGGGTCGTGGGCGGCGCAGTCGCCGAGCAGCTCGATCAGCGGCTCCGGCACGTTCAGCCGCTTCAGCGTGCGGGCGAAGTCGGCGCCGGGGGCGGTGTCGAGCTTCCCGGTCAGCATCTGGTAGCCGATGACGCCGAGGGCGTGAACGTCGTCGCGCGGGTCGGGCTTCTCGCCGCGCTGCTGCTGCGGGCTGGCGTACAGCGGCGTGTGCGAACCCCACAGCTGCGACCCGAGGTAGCCGCTCGACCGGCGCATCGATTCCGCGGCGAGGGCGGCGTCCGCGGCGACGCCGCCGATGCCGAAGTCGGCGACGAGCAGTTGCGGCGCGGCGGCGGTGCCTCGGACGAGGATGTTCGCCGGCTTCAGGTCGCGGTGGACCAGCGGCGGGCGCAGCCGGTGGAAGTGGCCGACGGCGGCGGCCAGCGTCCGCAGCGCCGCCACGGTCTTGGACGCGCGCTCGGCCGAGGTCGAAGCCTGCCAGGCGCCGATGAGCGACCCCAACTCGCCGCCGCTGACGTACTCGTACATCAGCCACGGGGCGTCGCCTTCGAGGTAGGCGTCCAGCAGCGGCACGATGTTCGGGTGGCGGCCCTCCTCCATCACCCGGCTGACGAGCCCGCCCTCGTGCCGCAGCAGCCGCTCGCGGGCCTGCGGGGCGGTGCCGAACTTCACGGCCCCCTTCAGCGCCGCCAGCGACGGGTTCCTGGCGAGCCACACTTCGCCGAAGCCGCCGCTGCCGAGGAGCTCGCCGAGCACCCACCCGGGCCGGCCGGGCAGCGGCTCGCCGGGGCGGAAGCGCGGCAGCTTCGACGGCAGGCGGCGGGCCAGGTCGGCGCCGTCGTTCAGGGCGAACTGGTCGGGGACGGACCGGCCGGACGGGTCGTCGGCGCGGCGGAACGAGGCGCGGACGGCGCCGGGGATTTGCGTCAGGTACAGCTCGAGCGCCGCCTTCTCCTCCGGGGCGGCGTCCTTCGCCACCTCCTCCACCACCTGCTCGGCGATCTTGCGGACCTCCTCGACGCCGGCGGCGGCGATGGACACGACCTCGTCGCGGATCTGGTCGGTGCGCTTGCGGTCGCGGAGGCGGCGGTGGGCGTCGTTGGCGATGTCGTAGAGGAACCCGCCGCCGGGGACGAGTTCGGCGAGGCCGCGGACGCCCTTGGCGACGACCGCCTCGGCGACGCATTGCAGCAGGGCGTACATCGGGGAGGCTCAGCGGCGGACGGGGGTTATTCGCCGCCCACGGGGAAAGATTGTACCGCGTTACGGCGGCCGGGGGCGAGCGAGGAACGTCCGCGCGGTCCGGGGTGGGTGCGGGCGCGGGGTTTTCATCGTGCGGGGTTCGCCCCCTCACCCCGCGTGCTTCGCCGCGACCCTCTCCCCCGAGGGGAGAGGGTGGGAGGCTACCGGCGCCGGGGGCTAGGGCTTCGCGGCGCGATACCCGTCCGTGATGACGACCGGCAAGGCCCACCCTCTCCCCTCGGGGGAGAGGGTCGCGGCGAAGCACGCGGGGTGAGGGGGCGAACCACCTACGGGAGAAACCCGCGGCCCGCTCACATCCCGGCGTTACGGCGCCGCCTTCAGCGTCCGCTCGATGTACTGCCGCACCTCGCCGACCGACACGTCGGTGGCCACCCGGGCGGTCGGCGGGCCGGCCGGCGTCGGCCGCACGTCCACCACCAGCATACCACGGGTCAGCTCCCCCTGGGTCTCCACGTCGGCGTGGTGCGGGTGGGCCGTCACCACCCCCGGCAGCGCCACCACCGCCACCCCCAGCACGTCCTTCAGGTGGAACCCCTCGATCCCGTACAGCGTCGAACTCGCCCGGATGCCGTAGGGGACGATCTGCCGGAGGAACTGGCACGTCTGCGAGTCGGGGTTCGGCAGGTCGAGCAGGTCCGACGGCGAGAACACCAGCTTCCGCGTCGCGTCCAGCGGCAGCAGCAGCGGGTTCAGCTCGGCGTGCAGCACCCGGCGGGCGGCGTCCGGGTCGAGCGCGAAGTGGAACTCCGCCGCCGGCCCGGCATTCCCGGGAACCTTCCACGCCCCGCCGACGATGACCGTCTCGTGCAGCACCGCCGGCAGCGTCGGGTCGCGGTCGAGGGCGGCGGCGAGGGTGGTGAGCGGCCCGAGGCAGACGAGCGTGATCTCGCGCGGGTGGTCGTGGGCCAGCTCGACGAGCACCTTGTCGGCCGGGTGAAGGGCGTGGCGCGTGGCGGACGGGAAGGAGACGCCGCCGAGGCCGCCGGGGCCGTGGAGGGCGAGGCCGTCGCGGTCGAACTTCGCCGGCAGCGCCGCGGCGAGCTTCGGCCACTTCGGCGGGTCGAACACGTCGATGAGGGTGTGGACGTTGGCCGTGGCCTGCTCGGCGGGGACGTTGCCGGCGGTCGGGAGGACGCCGACGACTTCGAGCGTCGGGTCGGCGAGGGCGAGCGCGACGGCGAACGCGGTGTCGATGCCGGGGTCGGCGATGATGACGAGCTTGCGGGGCACGGGGGGCTCCTCCCGGGCGAAGTCACTTCGCGTCGGGCACCGCGCTCGTCGCGCCGGTGCCCATGTCCACCAGCCAGTACTGCACCGTACCTTTGTACCCGCCGCTCGACTCCAGTTCGAGCTTCGCGCCGGCGACGCCGAACGGCACCTGGTCGCTGAGCGCCAGCCGGTACGTGGTTCGGACGGTCTCGACCCGGTTGACGTGCCGTGCCGCCCCGACCAGGGTCATCTTGCTGGTCAGTCGGCCCTTCTGCCAGTCGAAGTGCTGCTCCTCGCGGACCTCCTTCAGCCCCTTGATCGCGGGTGGCAGCACGAGGTAGAGGCGCGGTAAACCCTCGGCGACATCTCGCCGGGCGACGCCGTCGGTCGTCTTGGACCACGAGCGGACGACGTGGCCGAGCGGGTCGCCGTCGGGGGTCAGGTGCTTCTCGGGGATCAGCAGCTTCCACACCCCCGCGTCGCCCTTCGGCCACTCGGCCGGCCGCTGATTCTTCACCTCGATCCACCGGCACGGCTCGCCCTTCACGTCCTCCCGCTCGACCGACTGCACGGTGACGTACAGGTCGCGCTTGAACCCGTCGTCGAACTCCTCCGAACAGTAGAAGCTGGCCCAGGCGCCGTCCTTCGGCAGGGTGCGGATGAGGCCGTCGGCACGGCCGGTGGCAGGCAGCAGGGTGAGGGCGGCGACGACGGCGACGGTCCGCATGGGAAGTCCTCCGGTGGGTGGGTCACGGGAATGACGCCGCCGGGGCGGTCGCATTTCCCCGTGGCGTCACCCCGGTCGCGTCAGCGCCTCCAGCAGCGCCCGCGGGGTGCCGGCGGCCAGCGCCGCGGCGGCCCGCTCCACGCCGTCCCGGAGCGTCGGCACGGCTTCCGCCGCCCACAGCGCCGCGGCCGCGTTCGCCAGCACGATCCGCCGCGCGGGCACGTCCTCGTCGGCCAGCACCCGGCGGATCACCGCGGCGCTTTCAGCCGGGCCGTCGGCCACGATCGCACTCAGCGGCACGGTTCCGAGGCCGAACTCGGCGGGGTCCCACTCGCGGGCGTCGTACTCCTTGCCGCGCACCACGCGCACCATCGTCGGCGCCGCCAGGCTCACCTCGTCGAGCCCGTCGCGGCTGCACACGAGCACGGCCTGCCGGGTGCCGAGTTCGGCGAGGGCGCCGGCCAGCGGGTCGAGCAGCTCCGGCTTGCCGACGCCGAGCAGTTGATACGGGGCGTCGGCCGGGTTGGCGAGCGGGCCGAGGAGGTTGAACAGCGTCCGCACGCCGAGCTTCCGCCGCAGCGCCGACACGTGCGCCATGCCGCGGTGGAAGTGCGGCGCGTAGCAGAAGGCGAACCCCACCCGGTCGAGGCACTTCTGCGCCCAGTCGGCCCCGGCCTCGACCGGCACGCCGAGTTCGCGGAGCACGTCGGCGCTGCCGGACCGGCTCGACACGGCGCGGTTGCCGTGCTTCACTACCGGCACCCCCGCGGCGCACGCCACCAGCGCCGCCGCGGTGCTGATGTTGAACGTCCCGCTGTCGTCGCCGCCGGTGCCGCAGGTGTCCAGCACCGGGCCGCGGACCGGCACCAGCCGCACCATCTGCTCGCGCAGCACCAGCGCCGCCGCGGCGATCTCGGCCGCCGCTTCCCCCTTCATCCGCAGGGCGGTGAGGAAGGCGGCGGCGCGGGCGTCGTCGACGCGGCCGGCGACGAGGTCGCGCACCGCCTCGGTGACGCGGCCGCCGGGGAGGGCGCGGCCGGCGAGGAGCTGCGGGAACAACTCGGCGAACCAGGCGGGGGCGGGGAGGTCCACGGGCGCGCTCCGGGCGGGCGGGGTTGTCCTAGAGCGCGCGAACCACCCGGGCGAGCCGAGGGCCGTCAGGCCCCGGGTGAGTCACGCACGTCGAGTCACGTCGGACGCGGTTCGTGGTGCATGACTCACCCGGGGCCTGACGGCCCTCGGCTCGCCGGGTCTGTACAACACCCCGCACCCGCCTCAGGAGCGTTCCGATGTCCGCACCCGCACCCGCCGCGAAGCCGTGGCCCGCCTACGCCGTGCCGCTCGTCGGCGTCGGCCTGGTCGCGGCCGTCGTCGGCGCCGTCGTCGTGTTCGGCGGGTCGAGCAGCAAGCTGTCCGACGGCACGGACGTGCGCGACGCCGACCCGGACCTGAAGGAGCTGTCCGACGGCGTGAAGTACCGCGACCTGAAAGGCGGCGCCGGCGAGCCGTGCCCCGAGGGGGCGAAGGTGAAGGTCCACTACACCGGCTGGACGAATGACGGCAACGTCTTCGACTCCAGCCACAAGCGCGCCAAGCCGGCCGACTTCGAGCTGGAGGGGGGCGTCATCATGGGGTGGGCGGAGGGGATTCCCGGCATGAAGAAGGGGGGCGTGCGGAAGCTCGTCATCGCTCCCGAGAAGGCCTATGGCAGCCGCCGCCTCGACGGCATCCCGCCGAACTCGACGCTGACGTTCGAGGTCGAGCTGCTCGGCTTCACCCCGCCGGCCCAGGCGCGGTTCAAGGCCCGGCCGCGGCGGAGCCCCCTCCCCAAGGACCTGTCGAAGCTGTCCGACGGCACCCTGCCCACGGCCGACGACGCGAACCTGAAGGCGATCGGCGCGGCCGGGCTGATGTACCGCGACCTGAAGGCCGGCGACGGCCCGGAGGCGACCCACGGCGCCGAGGTGCTGATGGACTACGTCGGCTGGCTGCGGACCGACGGGTCGGTATTCGACAGCAGCTTCAAGCGGTCGGAGGCGTTGCGGATGCCGCTCGGCCAGCTGATCGCGGGGTGGCAGGAGGGGGTGCCGGGGATGAAGGTCGGCGGCGTCCGCAAGCTGGTGATCCCGGCCGACATGGCGTACGGCTCGAACGCGCGGTCGGGCATCCCGGCGAACAGCACCCTCGTGTTCGAGATCGAGTTGCTCGGGGCTCAGTGAGGTGCGGCGAGCGGCCCGCGTGAGCGGGCTGTTGGCTCGGGGCTTGGCTCGGGGTTTCAAGCCCGGAGGGCGCCTTGGTTAGCCCGGGGTGGCAACCCCGGGCGGGCGATGGCGGTGTGACAAGGGGTCACGCCCACGAACCACGCGGACGCCGCCCGGGGCTTCCGCCCCAGGCTAACCAAGGCGCCCTCCGGGCTGAAACCCCGAGCCGAAGCCCCGAGCCAACAGCCCGCTCACGCGGGCCGCTCGCCCGCTCACTCTTTTCGCAGGTCGAAGTGGTCGAACAGCCGCCCCTCGTGGTCGAAGGCCTTGAACGCCAGCTCGCCGCGGTGGACCGTCACCTGACAGAAGTGGAAGTCGCTCCGCAGCTGGTTCTGGAAGAACAGAGGCGTCGGGCCGAAGCCCTCCAGCTTGCCGCCGCCGCCGCCCGTCGTCACGTGAACCACGCCGCCCTTGCGGTCCACCTTCCCCTCGCGCACCGGCCACGTCCGCTCGTAGGCGTGGATGTGGCCGTTGAACACCACGTCTACCTTGTGCTTCTCGTACAGCTGCTGCAACAGCCGGATGCGCAGGTCGCCGCCGGCCGTGCGCTCCTTCGCGGTGTCGCCGTAGTCGTCGGAGTCGGACGAGTAGACGGGGTGGTGGTGGAAGCAGAACTTCCACCGCGCGTCGGACTTCGCCAGCGCCGCGTCGAGCCAGCGGTACTGCTCGCCGCCCGGCAGCAGCCCCTGCGTGCGGTCCTTGTTCGTGTCGAGGGCGAAGAACTCGGCGTCGCCGTAGCGGAACGAGTAGTAGTACTCGGGGGCCGGGAGCGAGAAGTAGCGGTAGTAGTTCGGGTGATTCTTCTCGTGGTTGCCGATGCACGGGAACACCGGCACCCGGCCGAACAGCTCGGCCGACGGGCGGAACAGGTCGTACACCCACTGCCACTTCGCCGCGCCGTCGTCCACCACGTCGCCGCAGTGGACGACGAAGTGCGGCCGCCGCTCCCACATCAGTCGGGCGATCTTGGACGTGACCGCCGGGTTCCGCTGCGTGTCGCCGACGACCGTGAAGCCGAACGCCTCGCCGGGCTGCACCGCCGTCGTGAACGTCGAGTTGCGGCTGGCGAGCGTCTTTCCCTGCGAGTCGGTGACGACGACGCGGTAGAAGTAGCGCGTGTTCGGCGTCAGGCCGCTTAGCGCGACTTCGCCGAGGGTGTCGGCCGCGTCCGCCTTCGCCTGCCGGGTCGGCGGGAAGGTCGGGCCGTACTCGACGACTGCGGTGCAAGGAACCGCCGTCTCCCACATCACCGTCATGCCGGTGCGCGACGCCGCCTGCAGGTACGGTTCGACGCTGAACTTCGGCCCCGCGGCGCGGATCGAGGGCAGTTCCGCGAGCGCGCGGTCGGCGGTGAAGTGGGCGGCGATTTCGTCCGCGGGCACGGCGTGCGCGCAGAGCAGCACTTCGCGGAGAGCCCCGGTCAGGGGCGTGTCCTCGTCGGCGTCGCGGTAGCGGCCCACGACGAACGGCGCCGTCGGGGCGTAGAGGATGTCGCCCTTCTGCTCGTCGCTGGTGGCGTCCAGCTTGCCGTTGACGTAGAGGCGCATCGAGTTGCCGTCGTAGACGCCGGCGACGTGGTACCACCGGCCGGGTTCGTAGGCGGTGGCGCCCTTCAGGTACGTGAGCTTGCCGAAGCCGTCCTTCACGGGGCCGCCGCCGCGGGTGGCGAGGGCGAAGTTGAAGCCCTTGCGGTCGTAGCCGAGGAGGAAGCCGGCTTCCTTCGGGCCGTTGTCCTGGAGGCAGCCGACGATTCCACCGTACTCCACCGGCTCGTCCACGCGGACCCAGGCGACGGCGGTGAGCGCCGCCTTCGGGAACAGGCCGTCCGTTGCGGCGACGGCGGGGCGGATCAGCACGCCGTCGTCGGGGCCGTCGAGTTCGAGGCGCGGCGGGTTGGCGGCGAGGGTGCCGCCGAGGAGGGTGCCGGGGAGCTTGCCGGCGCGGTCGGCGACGGCTTTGCCGCGGACGGAGTCGGGGTCGAACGTCCAGTGGGCGAGCGGCCGCAGGTCGGGCCGCGGCTGCGCCGGCGTCGGGGTGGAGCGGAGGAGCACCGCGGCGGCGACGGCGGCGGTCGCGGCGAGACCGAGCAGTTGGTTGCGGCGCGACATGGGAACCCCCGGGACCGCTTGCGGCTTCGCGCCGTGCCGCGCGAAGCCGCAAGCGGCAACTCAGCTACATCAGCAGCCCGGCGACGGAGGCGTTGATGAGGGTGGCGAGGAACCCGCCGGCCAGCGCCCGCAGGCCGAGCCGCGCCAGGTCGCCGCGCCGCTCCTCGGCCAGCGCGCCGATGCCGCCGAGCTGGATGCCGATCGAGCCGATGTTGGCGAACCCGGTCAGCGCGTACGTCGCCAGCGCGAACGACCGCGGGTCCATCGGGTTCGGCCCGGCGGCGCCGAAGTTCCGCGTCATCAGGTCGAACGCCAGGAACTCGTTCGCCACCAGCTTCACGCCCAGCAGCTCGGCCACCTTCGGCACGTCGGCCGGGGTCACGCCCATCAGCGCCGCCACCGGGGCGAACAGCTGCGCGAACGCGGCTTCGAGCGACCACGCCGGGTGAATCTGCTTGAGCCCGTAGTTCACCGCCGCGATGACCGCCAGGAAGGCGATGATCATGGCGATGATGTTCAGCGCCAGCTTCATCCCCTCGGACGCGCCGGCGGTGGCCGCGTCCATCACGTTGGCGTGCGCCTTCTCGTCGGCCACCCGCACCGTCCCGCGGGTGACCGGCTCGCCCGTTTCGGGCAGGAGAATCTTCGCCACGTACAGCCCGCACGGGGCGGCCATCACGCTCGTCGCCAGGATCGCGCGGGCGTCCGCCCCCATCTCGATGTAGATCGCCATCACCCCGCCGGCGACCGTCGCCATGCCGCCGATCATGATCGCCAGCAGCTCCGAGTTGGTCATCCCCCGCAGGTACGGCTTGACGATCAGCGGCGCCTCCGTCTGCCCCATGAACACGTTCGCCGCGGCCGACAGGCTCTCCGCGCCGCTGACGCCCTTCGGCCCCATCACCAGCACCATCACCCGGGCGAACACCCACACCACGGCTTGCAGCACCCGGAGGTGGTACAGCACCGTGAACACCGTGGACACGAAGATGACGGTAGTGGTGAGGATGACGGCGAACGGCACGCCGGTGTGCGGGCCGAACGCCTTGTCCATCCGGTCGCCGTCGGCGAGGGGGCCGAACAGGAGGCCGGCCCCGGCCTTGCTGAACCCGACGAACAGGGTGACGACGCGGCCGGCCCAGTCGAACGCGGCCCGGACCGGTTCGGCGTGGATGATGAGGGCGGCGAGCGTGAACTGGAGCAGAAACCCGGCGACCACGACGCGCGGGTTGACGGCCCGGATGTTGGCGGACAGGAAGAACACGACGCCGAGGAAGGCGGCGACGCCGAGGGCGGAGCGGGCCTGCGGCGGCAGCGCGTCGCCGGTGGTGGAGGCGATCGTGGCGAGTGCGGCGACCCCGGCGCCGAGCGCGACGCGCCAGACGAGGGGCGTGGGGGCGGGCGGGGTCATCGGGGCGTCCGGGGGGCGGGAGAGGTGGGGTTGGTATATGGCGAGCGGCCCGCGTGAGCGGGCTGTTCCTCCGCGCGACTGATGCGCTCAGGAACAGCCCGCTCACGCGGGCCGCTCGCCTTGCGCTCACTCCTTCCGCGCCGGCGGCGCCGGCGGCAGGATCGGCCGGAACTCGCCCTTCCCCTTGCGGTCGAGGTTGCGGTTCAGGTCGGCCGCGTCGAACGCCACCGGGGCGCCCTCCGCCGGCACCTCTACCTTCGCGCACCACAGCACCGCGTTCACGACGACGCGGCGGAAGTCCGGGTCGGCCCAGTTGCGGTGGAAGTGGCCGCCGGTGAAGCCGAAGCCGCGACCACCGTCCGGCCGGTCGTACGCCCACGCCATCGTTTCGAGCATCCCCTTGCGGCTCTTCGTGTGCTCCGTCCCCCGGGCGCCGTCCGGGGGCAACGCCTGCAGGATCGGGGTGAGGCCCTTCGTGTCCTCGGGGAGGAAGCGCATCCCGAAGTACCACTCGTCGCGGATGGCGAACGGCCGCACGCCGCGGGTGATCGCGTGCGTCGGCAGGGAGCGCACGTCGGCGTCCCAGTGCGGGTTGTGGGAGTAGTTCGGCTCGTAGTACCCGCCCATCCAGCCGAGGACGCGCTTGCCGTGTTGCGGCAGGTAGTCCACCGCGTAGTGGAGGTTCACCCACCCGCAGCCGCGGTCGATCTGCTTCTGGATCAGGTCCATGTGGTTCCCCTGCACCACCGGGTGACCCTGCCGGCCGTCCATGTAGAAGACCAGGCAGTCGGCCGTGTCGAGCAACTTCTCGTTCTTCGGCCAGCCGTCCTTCGCCAGGATGGGGAACACGCCGGGCGTCTGCTTCAGGAGGTTCATCAGGACGGCGCAGCCGGCGAAGAACTCGTGGTCGCCGGGGCCGTGGCTCGGCCGGCCGGCGACGAGGAGGACGCGCTTCCCCTTGAAGCCGGCCGGCGGCTCGACCTCGATCGGCACGCCGGACTGGTCGTAGGGATCGACCGTCGGCTGTGCCGACGCGGGCGCCGGGAGCAGTGCGAGGAGGAGGGCGGCGGGAACGAGTCGCATGGCGGGAGGCTCCGGGGAGGGCAGGAAAAGCAGACCACGGCGCGGGGCCGGACGCAAGGGGGAACTCGGCGGCAAGCGCTGGCGAGCGGCCCGCGTGAGCGGGCTGTTGGCTCGGGTCTTCGGCTCGGGGCTTGAGCCCGGAGGGTGCCTTGTGTAGCCCGGGGCGGAAGCCCCGGGCGGCGTCCGCGGTGTCACCGGTGCGTCGCACCCCGGAATCCCCCGTCGCCCGCCCAGGGCTTCCGCCCCGGGCTACACAAGGCGCCCTCCGGGCTCAAGCCCCGAGCCAACAGCCCGCTCATGCGGGCCGCTCGCCGGCTCGTGCCCCTTGCGGCGGCGCCCGGCGTCTGGATAATCAACACCTCCCACCCCCGCCCCCCCGTCCCGGGCTGCTCGCCGATGACCCGTCGCGTCCTGGCCGCCGTCGCGCTGCTGACCCTCCCCCCCGCCGCCGGGGCCGTCGAGCCGTCCGAGCTGAAGCCCGGCCTCGTCGCCACCTACACCGACGCCGCCGGCAAGAAGTTGGTCCGCCTCGACCCGGCGCCCGCCGTGTCGCTCGCCACCGGGGACGCGGTCCACCCGCGGCAGAAGGGGCTGGATGCCGTCAGCTGGACCGGCTTCGTCAACGTCACGCGGGCGGGGAAGTACCGGTTCTCGGCGACCGTCGGCGGCAAGGTGGTCGTCACCGTCGGCGGGCAGATGGCGTTCGCCGCGCTGGAAGACGGCGCCCCCAAGGCCGTGGACGGGGCGCCGCTCGACCTGCCCGGCGGGGTGCAGCCGGTCTCCGTCGTCTTCGTCGCCCCGAAGGCCGGCGCCGCGCGGCTCGATCTGTTCTGGGAAGGCCCGGGGTTCGTCCGTGAGCCGGTGGCGCACCAGTACCTCGGGCACCTCCCGAAGGACCGGCCCGCCGCGCTCGCCGCCGACCTCGCGCTCGAACACGGCCGCTTCCGCTTCGAGGAGCTGGCCTGCGTCCGCTGCCACAAGGCCGCCCCGAACGACCTCATGGCGAAGGGGCTCGTCGATCGGCCGGCCCCGGACCTGAGTGCCGTCGGCAATCGCGCCCACGCCGGCTGGATCGACGCCTGGCTCGCCGACCCCGCGAAGCACCGGCCGAACACCGCCATGCCCAAGATGTTCCCCGACACGCCGGAGGGCGAGGTCGAGCGGCACGCGGTCGTCCGCTACCTCGTGTCGCTGGCCGGCAAGGGGCCGACCGTGGCGAAGGTGAACCCGCTCGACGGCGGCTACAAATCGAGCATGGAGAAGGGGCGCGTCCTGTTCCACGTCACCGGCTGCGCCGTCTGCCACCCGCCGACCCTCGCCAAGAAGGAAGTCCGCAACGACGAGGAGGAGAAAGAACCACTGCTCCCCGCGGACTACGTGTACGGCCTCGGCACGAGCGGCCCGTCGGGCCGGTACGCGCTCGGGGCGCTCGGCAGCAAGTTCACCCCGGACACGCTTTCCGCGTACCTCCAGAACCCGGTTGCCGTCAACCCGTCCGGCCGGATGCCGCACATGAGCCTCAACGGCCAGGAAGCCCAGGACCTCGCCCGCTACCTGTGCCGCGTCGTGGACGACGACGTGTCGCCCGGGATGCCCGCGCCGCCCGACGGCGTGGAGAAGACCGACGGCGAGTGGCTCGAACTGGGGAAGGAGATCATCGTCACCCGCGGGTGCGTGAACTGTCACAGCGTGCAGAGCGGCGGGAAGGCGGTCGAGGCCGCGGCGGCGTTCCCGACGCTGGCGAAGGTGAAGGCGGCCGGCCCCGGTAAGGGCTGCCTCTCGACCGCCGCGGCGCCCGGCACCCCCGTCTACAAGCTCGAACCGACCGAAGCCCGCGACCTCGGCGCCTTCCTGAAGGACGGCCTCGTCGGTGCCGGGTCGCCGGCCCCGAGCCACGCGGCGCGGGTGAGCCTGCGGCGGTTCAACTGCCTCAATTGTCACAGCCGCGACGGCGAGGGCGGCATCCCGGTCGAGCTCGCCGACCTGATCCGCTCGATGGAGAAGGCCGAGAACGCCGACGACGTGCGGCCGCCGGTCCTCACCGGCGTCGGTCACAAGGCCCGCACGTCGTGGCTCCGCGGCGTGCTGCTTCAGGGGCAGCGCGTGCGGCCGTGGATGCAGCTGCGGATGCCGCAGTACGGCGATGCCAACGTCGGCAAGCTCCCCGACACGCTCCCCCTCACCGAAGGCACCATCCCTTCCGACGCCGTGGACAGCGTGACGCTGACCGCGGAGAAGATCGCCACCGGCCGGCAGATCGTCGGCAAGGCCGGGTTCGGCTGCATCTCGTGCCACGACATCGCCGGCATCCCGAACACCGGCACGCGCGGCCCCGACCTCGCCACCATCAACCAGCGCGTGCGTTACGACTGGTACGAGCGCTGGCTCCACCAGCCGCTGCGGATGTCGCCGGGGACCAAGATGCCGCAGGTGTTCACCGACGGGAAGTCGCTCCTCACCACCGTCCACGACGGCAACCCGAAGATGCAGGCCGAGGCGGTGTGGGCGTATCTGTCGCTCGGGCAGGGGCTGCCGCTGCCGGACGGCATGGAGCCGCCGAAGGGGCTGCTCGTGGCGGTGAAGGACCGGCCCGAGATCGTCCGCACGTTCCTGCCGGACGCCGGCCTGAAGACGATCACGGTCGGCTACCCCGAGGGCGTGTCGGTGGCGTTCGGGGCCGACCAGATGCGGCTGGCGTTCGCGTGGGCCGGCAACTACCTCGACGCCTCGCCGGTGTGGAACGGCCGCGGCGGCAACCCCGCGAAGCTGCTCGGGCCGAAGTTCTGGACCAGCCCCGCCGGCCACCCGTGGGGGCTGACCGCCAACCCGCACGTCCCGCCCGACTTCGCCGCCCGCGCCAACCACCCCGCGTTCGGCGCCGCCTACCCCGCCGAGCCGGCGCGCCTCTACGACGGCCCCGTGGCCGTGCGGTTCGACGGGTTCAGCCTCGACAAGGGCGGCCGGCCGACGTTCCGCTACGCCCTCGCCGAGGGGCCGAAGGGCGTCGAGTTGAAGGTCGCCGAGACGCCGGTGCCGCTGAAGAGCGGTATCGCCGCCGGGCTGGCGCGGCGGTTCGCGGTCGAGCGGCCGGGCGGGTTCCAGCCGTGGTTACTGGCCGGTGTCGCCGTCCGCGACCCGCGCGCCGTCGGGGCCGACGGCGCGCCCGTGCCGTTGGAACTGAAGGGCGCGGAGGTGAAGCTGCCGGGCGGGACGCGGCTGGTGCTCCCCGCCGACAGCGACCGGGCCGTGGTGCTGAACGTGGCCGACGCACCTGCGGGCCTGGAGTGGCGGCTGGTGCCGCGCACGGGCGGCGGGTGGAACGCGATCCTGCGGTTGCCGGCCGACGCCGGGCCGCTGGCGTTCACGCTGAACGTTTGGGGTCTGCCCCGCGACGACGACGCTCTGCTGCGGGCGCTGCCGCGCTGAGGGTTTCGCCGCTTGCGGCGGTGCACCGCCGCAAGCGGCGAAAACCCATCACCCCACCCGGTCGCCGTACCCGTCGGGGTGGGTGCGGTGCCAGTTCCACGCCGTCTCCACGATCGGCCGCAGCTCCGCGTACCGCGGCGCCCAGCCCAACTCGCGCCGGACGAGCGCCGCGTCCGCCACCAGCTCAGCCGGGTCGCCGGCGCGGCGCGGGCCTTCCACTACCGGCACCGTCAAGCCCGTCACGTCTTCCACCGTGCGGATCACCTCGCGGACGCTGTACCCGCGGCCGGTGCCGACGTTGTACCGCAGCGCCGACCCCGGCCGGATCGCCGCCAGCGCCAGGGCGTGCGCCTGCGCGAGATCATCGACGTGGATGTAGTCGCGGACGCAGGTGCCGTCCGGCGTGGGGTAGTCGGTGCCGAACATGCGCACCGCGGGTCGGCGGCCGGTCGCGGCGGCGATCACCAGCGGGATGAGGTGCGTTTCCGGGTCGTGGTCCTCGCCGAGGGTGCCGTCGGGGCTGGCGCCGGCGGCGTTGAAGTAGCGCAGGGCGCAGAACCCGAACGGGTACGCGCCGGCGTAGTCGGCCAGGGCGCGCTCGAACGCCAGCTTCGTGTTCCCGTACGGGTTGATCGGCAGCTGCTTCTCGGCCTCCGTGATCGGCACCCGCTCCGGGGTGCCGTAGGTGGCGCAGGTGCTGGAGAACACGAACTTGGTGACACTGTGGCGGCGGCAGGCGTCGAGCAGGGCGAGGGAGCCGACGAGGTTGTTGGCGTAATACTTCGCCGGGTCGGTGACCGACTCGCCGACGTAGGCGAACGCCGCGAAGTGGACGACCGCCTCCGGCCGCTTCTCCGCGAACAGTCGATCCAGGGCCGGCGCGTCGGTGATGTCGCCGCCGACGAGGCGGTCGGCGGGCACGGCGGCGCGGTGGCCGTGGACGAGGCTGTCGAGGACGGTCACGTCGTGGCCGTCGGCCAGGAGGCGGCGGACGGTGTGGCTGCCGATGTACCCGGCGCCGCCGGTGACCAGGATGCGCGACATGAGACTCTCCGCTTGCGGCTTCGCGCCGCGGCGCGAAGCCGCAAGCGGCAACGGAACCACCCGAGTTGCCGCTTGCGGCTTCGCGCCGCGGCGCGACACCCCGGCCGCCGCGAAACTGCTCTAGCACTTCCCGCCGGGTTTGCCTATTCCCCCCGGTCGATCGTCGTCCGACCCCCGGGGGTTCCCGCATGACACGCCGGCTCCTCGCCCTGTTCGCCCTGTTCGCCCTCGCCCCCGCGGCCGCCGCCCAGGCGCCCGTCGCGTTCAACGACGCCGCGGTCCGCGCCGTCCAGTTCGTCGACAAGGACGAGGGCTGGGCGGTCGGCGACGACGGCGTCGTCTGGCACTCGATCGACGGCGGCGCCAACTGGGAGCGGCAGAAGACCGGCACCCGCGCCAGCCTCCGCGGCGTCCACTTCCTCACCCCCTACGCCGGCTGGGCCGTCGGCCGCCTCGACGCCCCCGGCGGCGTCTCCGCCGGCGTCATGCTCAAGACCGCCGACGGCGGCCTGTCGTGGGAGGAAGTCGGCGTCAACGTCCTCCCGGGCCTCCACGTCGTCCGCTTCCTCGACGAGAAGAACGGGTTCGTCGCCGGCGACGGCTCCGACGCCTTCCCCACCGGCCTGTTCCAGACCGCCGACGGCGGCCAGACGTGGCGCCCCGTCGGCGGCGCACGGTCCCCCGGCTGGCGCGCCGCCGACTTCGACTCGCAGGGCACCGCCGTCGTCGCCGGGGCGTGGTCGCGGCTGGCGCTCGTGCGAAGTGGCGCGCTCGCCGACACCGACCTCGACCCGCTCGGCGGCCGCGCAATTCACGCGGTGAAGAGCACGCCGTTCCGCTGGGTCGCGGCCGGCGACGGCGGACTCGTCCTCACCAGCGACGACGGCCGCCGCTGGGGCGCCGTGAACCTCGGCGTGCCGCCGGCCGTCGCCGCCGCGTGCGACTTCCGCGCCGTCGCCGCCAGCGGCACCCACGTCTGGGTCGCCGGCCGGCCCGGTACGGTCGTGTTCCACTCGCCCGACGGCGGCAAGACGTGGGAGACGCAGCGCACGAACCTGACGACGCCGATCCTCGGCATGCACTTCCTCGACGCGAGCACCGGCTGGGCGGTCGGCGAACTCGGCACCGTCGCCCGCACCGCCGACGGCGGCCGGACGTGGACCGCGTGCCGCAGCGGCGGCGGCCGCGCCGCGGTGCTGTTCCTGAACGCCTACGGTCGCGGCGCCCCGCTCGACCTCGCCGCACTGCTGGGCGGCGCCGACGGCTACCTCTGCGCCGCGGTGAACGTGATGACCGCCGACCCGGCGACGGCGCACCCGCGGGCCGGGGCCGACGCGGCGCGGTTCGCGCAGTCGGTGCGGCGGGCCGGCGGCGCCGCGGCCGAAACGACGTGGGCGTTCCCGCTGCCGGCGCACGCCGCCGGGCTGCCGCCGCGCGAACTGCTCGCCACCTGGGACCGCATGCACGACGGCAAGGCGAACGAGCAGCTGCTGCGGCAGGCCGTCCTCGCCGTGCGGACGTGGCAGCCCGAGGTGGTCGTCACCGACGCCGCCACGACCGACGCCGGACCCGCCGAGGTGCTGGTGCTCCACGCCGCCCGCGAAGCCTTCCGCCAGGCCGCCGACCCGGCCTGCTTCCCCGAGCAAATCACCGCACTCGGCCTTCAGCCGTGGGCGCCGAAGAAGCTGTACGCCCTCGCCGGCAGCGACCCGGCCGCGGTCGTGAAGTACGACCTCACCGAGTTCGTCCGCGAGCTCGGCGAGTCGGCGCAGGACGCCGCCGAGCCCGCGGCGCGGGTGCTCGGTGTCAACCCGGTGTCACAGCGGAGCCTGAAGCTGGTCGCGCACCGGCAGCCCGGCTCCGAGGCGCACGCGAAGCTGACCGACGGGCTGACGCTGGCCCACGGCGGCGTCGCCCGCCGGGCCGTGAGGGCCGCGCCCGATGCCGCCGCCGCGGACGAGCGGAAGGCGGCGTCGCAGAAGCGGCGGCACCTCGAAGGGCTGGCGTTCGCCGAGAACCTCGACCTCGCCGGCGCCGACCGCGCGCTGGCGGCGCTGGGCGTCGAACTGCCGAAGCTGCCGGACGACACCGCCGCGCGCACGGCGCACGCGGTCGCCACGCGGTTCGCGCAGACGGGGAAGTGGGCCGAGGCGCGCGAGGTGTTCGCGCTGCTGTCCGGCAAGTACCCCGGGCACCCGCTGGCGGTGGACGGCTACCGCTGGCTGCTCGGCTACCACGCCGGCACCGAGCCGCGGCGGCGCGTCGAGGTGCAGCAGAAGCTGGCGTTCGGCCGCGTCTCGTTCGACCCGCTCGCCGGCGGCAAGGTGATCCCCGCCGGCGGCTCCAACGCCATCGTGAACGAGGACGTGTACCGGCTGCACGACCCGGCGATGGTCGTGCGCTGGCACCAGGCGTGCCTCGACCTGGAGCCGAAGCTGGCGGCGTTCGGGCCGCTGTACAGCCGCGACCCGGCGGCGTGGTGCGCGCTGCTCAGCGCCCGCCGGCACGTCGGCAAGCACACCGAGGCGGACGCCTTCCTCCGCGAGTACTTCAAGGGCAACGCCGCGATCGCGCAGCAGCCGCCGGGCCAGGACCACTGGCGCGACTGCCTCGCCGCCGAGCTGTGGCTCGCCGACCGGTCGCTGGTGCCGACGCCGCCGAAGCCGCTGGCCGCGTGCGCGCCCACCGAGACGCGCCCGCTCCTCGACGGCAAGCTCGACGACCCGTGCTGGCAGGCCGCGAAGGCGCTGCCGCTGACCGCGACCGAAGGCTACGCGACCGAGGCGAAGTTCGCGCACGACGGTCAGTTCCTCTACGTCGCCGTGAGCTGTGCCCACCCCGCGGGGAAGGCTGTGGCCGCGGTGGCGAAGCGCGACCGCGACGCCGACATGACCGGCCGCGACCGGGTGGACATCGTGTTGGATTTGGACCGCGACTACCAGACGTACTACCGCTTCCAGGTGGATCAACGCGGCTGTCTGGCGGAGGACTGCTGGGGCGACCGGTCGTGGGACCCGAAGTACTTCGTGGCGTTCCTGCCGGGCGAGGCGGGTTGGACGTGCGAATTCGCCATCCCGCTCGCGGAGCTGACCGGCGACCGGCTCGGCGGCCGGGCGTGGGCGGTGAACGTGTCGCGGGTGGTGCCGGGCGTCGGGGTGCAGACGTGGAGCGGCCCCGCCGACGCGGAGCCGCGGCCCGAAGGGCTGGGGTTGCTGCAGTTCCAGGGACGGTAGTCCGCCGCTCGCGGCGGTGCAAGCTCTGCACCGCCGCGAGCGGCGGAGTCGTTACTTCTTCAGCCGCGCCGTGCCCTCGATGGTGATCGGCCCGACCAGCTCGAGGTCGAGGCTCTGGCCGTCCGACTCGGTCTTGCCGGACATGCGCATCGTCCCCTTCGCCTGGTCCTTCACGTCGATCCCGGTCTTCAGCGACCGCCACGTCGTGCCGTCCAGCTCCATCTCGACCTTCAGGTCGCCGTCGTCCTCCTTCGCCACGCCCGTCACCTTCCCCTTCGACGTGATCACCGCGCACGCCTCGCCGTCCAGCTCCTCGACGCGCACCAGCGTCAGGTTCAGCTTCCCCTTCAGCTCGGAGATCGAGCCGCCGAAGACGCGTTGCAGGGTGGCGGCCTCCACCGTCCACTTGTGACCGACCTTCACCTTGCCGGCCGGGTACAGGTCGTCGTCGCTCTCGGGGCCGACGCGCTTGTCGAGCTCCTTCTTCTGCTTGGCGGTCGGGCGGGTGTCCACGAGGGTGTGCTTCCACTTCCCGGCGGCGCTCCGCTCGCTGACGATCACCTCGCCGAGGAGGTCGCCGTCCTTCGAGTCGCGCATCGGGTTGTCCATGATGGTGGTGACGGTGTCCACCTTGTCCTTGACGACGCGCGTCTGGGCCTTGGTGACCTGGCGGCCGTCGACGGCGAGGTACTTCACCTCCTCCTCCTCGACGGCCTTGAGGGTTTGCCGGGCGTCGATGGTCGTGTCGCCGGCCTTGATGGTGACGGCGGCGTTCTTGATCTGGAACGTGGACGTGTGGACGACGACCTGCCCCTTCTGCGGGGCGGGGCCGCGGAGGTCGAGCTCCTCGTCCTGACGGGCGGCGGACGTGCCGACGTACCCGACGACGACCGCGACCGCCCCGACCAGCCACCTGGACTGCCGCATCGGCTGCTCCCGTGAGGTTTCTCCCGCCCGCGGGCGGGGGCGGGGACATGATACGGGCGGGCGGCGGCCCGCGAACCCGGCCGGTCGTGCGGGCGTCCTCCTCCGGCCGGGGCGCGGAATTCGGGTGTCGCGGCACGGCAGTTGGTGCTAAAATCGATACCAGACCGTGCCGGACTCGCCCGCCCCGGTACACTTACGAACCTCTCACCCGGCCAGGAGACCGGCCATGACGGCGTTACGGACGACCCGTTCGGTCCCGCCCCTACTGCTCGCCGCGTTGGCGATCGCCGGCTGCGGCGGCCCGCCGCCGACCGACGACGCCTCCCGGCCGACGATGCGGCCGCTGCCGCCGCCGGTCGCCGAGCGGATCGACTACAACCCCGACACCCGCACCCTGACGCTGTACCCGCTGCCGCCGTCGAGCCGCTGGGTGGTCCGCAACACGGCCGACATGGCCGCCCCCGAGCTGCAGGCCGCCGTCACCCACGTGCTGCCGGAAGACGCCGACCCCGGCCTCACCTACGTGTCGTACCGGCGGCCGTCGGGGCAGGCGTCCACGGCGGTGACGGTGTCGGACATCCTGGCGGCCCGGGCGACGCACGCCAGCAACATCCCGTAGCCCGGGTTGTCCCGCCGATGCTCGCGGCCCTCCCCGCCCTCGCCCCGCCCGGCCCCGCCGCCGGGCTGGCCGTCGCCGACCTCGACGGCGACGGTCGACCCGAACTCCTCGTCCTTTCCCCCGACGCCCCCCTCCGCGCCTACCGCTGGACCGGCACCGCCCTCCGCCCCACCGGCCCCGCCGGGCCGGTGCTCGGCGGCGTCGGCGCGGTCGCGGCCGGCGACCTCGACGGCGACGGGGCCGAGGAACTGTACCTCCCCGTCCCCGCCGGTCGCGCTGACCACCTGCTCAAGCTCCTCCCCGCCGGCGGCTGGCTCGACCTGTTCGCCGACCCGCGGAACCGCCCGGCCCGCGGCGCCGCCGGCGGGCGCGTCGCCGCCGCGCTCGACCGCCGCGGCGACGGCCGGTTCGGCTTCGTGGTCGGCTCCGACGACTGGCCGCTGCGGCTGGTCGAACTCGGCCGCGACGGCTGCCTCGCCGACCTGGCCCGACCGCTGGCGCTGGGGCACGTCTGTTCCGCCCGCGGGGTCGTCGCGGGGCCGGTGCTCGGGGCCGCGGCCGACGTGTTCGTGACGGCCGAGGGCGGGGCGAACCGCTTCTTCCGCGGCCGCGGTGACGGCACGTTCGACGCCGCGGACGACGGCCTGGCCGACGCCGACGAGCACGGCCGCGGCGCCGCGGTGGTGGACGCGGGCGGCGCCGCGGGGCTGTGCTGGGCGAACTGGGACGGGCCGCACCGGCTGGCCGCGCCGGTGGGCGGCGGCTGGCGCGACCGGGCGAGCCCGGCGTTCGCGCTGCCGTCGGCCGGCCGCGCCGTCGTCGTCGCCGACCTGGACAACGACGGCTTCGAGGAGCTGTTCGTCCTCCAGCACGGCGAGCCGAACCGGCTGTTCCGCCTGGTCCCCGGTGACGACGGGCTGTCAGTGGTGCGGCTCGACGCCGGCGCCGCGGCCGACTTCGACGCGACTTCGGCGGTGGTGATGGACGTGAACCGGGACGGGGTGCCGGAGCTGTTGCTGGCGGGTCCGGGCGGGGTGGGGGTGTTCGGGACGCGGGCGGCGGGGGGTTGGCTGCGGCTGCTGCCGCGGACGAGGTTCGGGGCGCCGGCGCGGGGGGCGTCGGTGCGGGCGCGGGTGAACGGCCGCGACGTGTTGCGGGTGATCGACGGCGGCGCGCACGAGCCGGTGGCGCACGTCGGCCGCGGGGGCGGTGTGGTGGAGTGGGTGACGGTGACGTGGCCGGACGGCGCGGCGCTGACGCTCCGCGACCCGGACGCGGACTGCACCTACGAGGTGCCGTACCCGACGGGCTGACCAATCGCGCCGAGCTCCGTGGGGGCGGGTGAGGCGCCGCGGTTCCCGCAGGATTCGCTGGCGTCGGGTCAGGCGGGGGGTTAGCGTGACGACGCACGCCGTGCGTGGTTCCATCGCTGCCCCGGGCACGTCTCCTCGCGTCAATGACACCTGCACGTTGTTCGGCGAGGAGATCCACCGATGTGTGTGCCGATGCTCGCGGCGGTCGATACGGGGCCGCTCGGCCCGTGGGCAGACCTGTACTCCATCTACACCGTCGCCAGCCTCGTCGTCCTGCTCTCCTGCCTGTTCGTCCGGGTTGCCTTCGGGGCGTCCCCGGCCTATTTGGCCCGCACCCGGTGCTACGAACTGCCACCTGCCCGGCTTCTGTTCCACACGGTCCACGCAGGCGTCTGGCTGGCTTTCCTCACCGCGGCGGTCCTCACCGTCCGGCACGGGTGGGCGTATTACCAGACGTCGGCCGACCCGCACGGGACGGCCGCGCTGGCGGCGGCCGGGGCGGCGGTCGTCCTCGGCGGAGTCGGGTGGGTCGCGTTCCTCGGTCTGATCCACATCCCGGACAACCGCCCGCCGGCGGCGGCCGTTCGGGGTGTCACAACGACCGAGGGGATCGACCGGCACCGGCTGGCGAATCTCGGCCGGGAGCAATTCCCCCAAATGCTCGCGTACGGCCACACCGCCGGGTGCTGGGTGCGGGGTCTGCTGGTGCTGGCCGGGTTCGCGTGCCTTGCGGTGGTCGTCGCGGCCGGGACTGACTGGGGTCGGCAGAGCGGGCTCTACGCCGCCGGGACCGACATCATTCGGGTGACCCGGGGGGCGCTACCGCCGGTCCCCGAGCACTGGGGCGTCGCGGCCGGCCTGACGGCCGGGCTGGGGCTCGCACTCCTGCTCCTCTCCAACCCGACGTATACCCTGCTCCGCTTCCCTCAGACCCTCGCGGTCGGGGCCGTTCTGGCGGCTGTCGGGTGGGCGGCCGCCGCCGTGGTCGGGGCGCCCGACGACCGGCTCGGGGTCCTGGCCGGCGGGCTCGGGCTGGCGTTCGGGGCTCGGTGGGTGAACGACCTGTACCGGGCGTTCGGGTTTAAGCGGATCTTGGACGTGACCGAACCAATCGCCCGCCGGCTGGCCGACGAGGTGCCGGACCTGGACGCGATGCGGACCCGGCCGGACTGCCGGCTCGACACGCTCGACGCGGCGGCCCTGCGGGAGCGGATCACCGACGGGTGCCGGAACGTGGAGGAGGCTGGCCCTCTGGTCACCCGCAACCTGGCCCGATTCCTCGACCTTGTCTGGATCGAGTACGAGCACTTCACCGCGGCCATGCTCCGGTATCTGACCGTCCGCCGGTACGTCGCCCGAATCGAGGGCGGGGGTACCCGGCGCCCGCTCCAGTACCCGGTGGTGCCCGTCTGGAACGAGGTGCTGTTCCCCCTCTACCCGCCCGCCGGCTACCGGGATTGGCTCGACCCGCTCCCCCTCGGCGCAGAGTGGGACATCGTGGAGACGTGTCCGTCGCCGTGTAGCGGGACCGGCCGGGTACCGTGTACGAACGTCGGCTGCTCCTGGGGGAAGGTCCGGTGCAACGGCTCCAACTGCTCCTACGGCCGCGTGAGACGGACCGAAACTTATAACGAGTACTCGGGCGGTCAGTCGGTCACTCGGACCCGTGAGTGGGAGGAGTCGTGCGGAACCTGCGGCGGGTCCGGCCAGTTGACCTGCTCGACCTGCAACGGGACCGGTCAGGTGACGTGCGGCCGCTGCAAGGGTGACGGTCGGCTGGTGCATCACCAGACGCTGAACACCCAGTGGCAGCGTCTGATCCCGACCTGCACCGCCCCTCACGTCCTGCTTCCGGAGTTCATGGCCGACGCGGAGGAGCGGGTGTATTACCGGTTACCCGTGGTGGAGGACCGGGAGCCGCTCGGGCTCGACCCGGAGAACGGTGGGATCGATCAAGATCTGTTCGCCCGGCTAGACCGGGTGGTCCCCGCTCTGTCGGCCGAGTTGCCGGAGTTTGTCCGGGCGGTCGAGCAGCTACACGACGGGTATCTGTACCGGGCCGACTTCCAGGTAACCGGTTTCTGGGTGCTGCGGATCGCGTTCCGCCGGCTGCCAGGGAAGGTGGGGTGGTTCTTCGGCCGACGACCGGAGTTCCATTTCCCGGCCCTGCCGCTCTCCTGGGGTGCTGTTGGAACAGTGTTGTTCGTCCTCCCGTTCATAGCACTGACGGTGTTGGGTCTGGTTGCACTGTCGTCGGCGTGGCTGCAAGCAATGCTGCCGCCCGTCCACTGACTCCCGAAAGCCAGCTTGGAAGGATGGCGGTCACGCGGGACCAGACCCCGCGCCTGACCGGCGGGGCATGTGGGCTTTCCACACGTACCCCGCAGAGCGGGCGAACGAGGATTTGTACCACGCTTCCTCACCCGCCTACTGTTCCCCCCGGAACAGCACGTCCACCCCCGCGGAGTCGGACGGCACCGTCGTCGTCCGCGCCGGGCCGCCGGCCTCCGACCAGCGGAACACCGGCGGCAACTCCGCGTGCAGGTAGTTCTTCGCCGGCAGCGTCACCGAGCGGCCCTCGATCACCAGCCGCACGGCGCGGTCGGTGTGGTTGAAGAACCCCACCCGCCGCAACGCACCCGCCGCAGCACCCGCCGCCGGGAAGACCTCCACCCGCGGCAGCGCCGCCAGCGGACTCGACCGCGCCGTCGTCGGCGGGATCACCCCCGACGGACCCGTCGGCAGGTCCGGCGGCAGCACCAGCGGCGGGATCGACTCGGCGTTCCGCTTCGGCTCCGCCTCCGGCGCCGGAGCCGGCGTCGGCACCGCCGACGGGATCGGCGGCAGCACCAGCGGCGGACCCTTCGGCTCCGTCAGCTCCGGCAGGATCAGCGGCGGACTCTTCGGGACCGCCTTCGGCTCCTCCGGCAGCACCAGCGGCGGCACGTCCGACGCCGGCACCTTCGGCAGCGCCGGGGCCGCCTTCGGCTCGGGCGCCTTCGGGATCACCACGGGCGGCGTCGGGGTCGTGTTCGCGGCGGGGCGCACCGGCTCGGGCGCCGGGGCCGGCGTCGGCGTGGCTGGCACCGGCTGGCGCGCCGCGGCGGCCGGAACCCGCTGCACCACCGGCGGCGGCAGCGGCACCTCGTAGACCGGCAGCGGGTGCGGGATCAGGTAGAACTGCTGCGGGTACAGTGGCACCGGGGCGCACGGCGGCGGCGCCCAACACGGGTGGTACGCGGTCGCCCAGTCGGGCACCGCCGCCACGCCGAACACGGCCAGGCAGCACAGATAGCGCGTCATCGCGGAGTCCCTTCACGACCGGCCCGCGCCGCCGTTCCCCCCGGCGACGGTCCCCTGCAATCGGACCGGTGACGATGTTGTACCCCAGAGCGGAACCGGGCCACAAGCCTCATTGCGTCCGGGGGTGCCCCTGCCGATTTTGGCACATGACCGATCCCCGCGGAGAATTTTTGCCGCACGATGAAGAACGATAAACACACGATCCGAACCCGGCCTTTGTTCGGATCGTGCGTTTATCGTTCTTCATCGTGCGGCTCACTCCGGCGGAGGAATGCCAATAACGAAAGGGGCACCCTGCGTCCGGCGGAGTCAGCCC
>Ga0209181_10001472_pt1 | contig 41191 bp, 31 predicted proteins | sample MAT05_FD_187208 | JGI IMG/M metagenome (GOLD analysis project Ga0209181, IMG submission 187208) | Freshwater microbial communities from Lake Fryxell liftoff mats and glacier meltwater in Antarctica - MAT-05 (SPAdes) (version 2) | ecosystem: Environmental > Aquatic > Freshwater > Ice > Liftoff... | reverse complement strand
ACGCAGATGACCGAGAATCTCCCGCATCACCACCGCTTCGATGATGAAACCGATGATCTTCATCGCGCCGCCGCACTGCGGGCATGTAAGCGGCAGCACCTCGTAGATGCGCGCGAAGCAGCAGCGTCCAGACGTAGCGCGCCGCTTGGCGATGCATTGGCGCTGCCGGGGTCGCATCCGGCGGGATCGGCAGGACCGGCCTCGGTGCGGCGGCAATCTCAGCGGGCTGCGCCAGCGCGGTGACCGCATAGCGCAGGCGCGTTCGGCGCCAGCACCCCGTAGGTGCGGTGACGATGGCGGCGTGGTGGCGGGATCAGTGCCGCGAGACGATCGAGGAGTGGCATCGGCGTCTGCATCAGGCAGACGCTGCCCTTTGGGCCGGGCTTGACGCTCTCGTAGACCAGATGCCGGGCGTCGGTTTCACGCAAGCGTTCCAGCGCAAAGGCCGGGCGTGCGCAATACCGCAGCAGCCGTTTAAGACCGCAGCGCTCGTGAGCCTCGATGCGTACGTTTCCATCGACCGAGAAGCCGCCGCCGTGTTCCCACTTGGCCGTCACCTGCGCGTCGTCCGCCGACAACAGCCCGCGCTGCAGGGCCGCGCGCAGCAATCTTCGCCGCACGGCAGCCTGAACCTCGCCGATTGCCGACGCATCCAGAGCGTCGGCCGGGTGAAAGGTGACGCTACCTCCCGCATCACCTTCGAACACATCATCCACCACCACGCAATGGAAGTGCAGATGGGTGCCCCGCAGCGTGCCAAAGCGGTGGATGAAGACGACGGCGCCGAGCCGGGACGCTGCACTGGCGCCGGCACTGTGTTGGCGCAGCACCCGCTCGATGGTGGTGAGGAAAATGTGCAGTGGCTACCTGCCGGTGCGCCTGCTCAAGGCGCCGTTTAAAATGCCGCCGCTGGTCGAGGTGATGTGCTGGCCACGCCATCTCGATCACGACCCGGCGCATCGCTGGTTTCGTGAGGCGCTGATGGCCTGTGCGCAGAGCGCCGATGACGTGCCGGATAAAGTGCGGCCAGCAGGGCGTGCGCTGAAACGCCGTAGCGCCGAACTCGTACTGCGCCCTTCTGCCACTTTCTCAGCCACCAATGATTTCATTGAGACCATCGACAATCGAGACCATGTCTTCGTGCGTGGCACGTCCCAGCCGTGCGCCAATCCGCTCGACCGAAAGCACGCGTATCTGGCTGATCTTTACCCAGGACGGCTTGGGCAGTTTTGCCGATTCAAGGGCGTAGGTAAGCGGCAGACCGGTACGCTGCGGCTGACTGGTCAGCGCTACAGCGATGACCGTGCCCGAGCGTTCGTTGAATACATCGTGGCTGAGCACCAAGACCGGACGCAAGCCGGCCTGCTCGCGGCCGCGTGCCGGGTCGAGTCCAGCCCAGCGAATCTCGCCTCTCAGTATGCGGGCCACGATTTGAGATCCCGGCCAAGACCTTCGTCAGCCATCGCCTGCTCGAATTTCGGATCGAGTTTGGCGCATTCCGCAGCGAGACGCGTGCGCCCGATGCGCGCAAGCTGTTCCGCAACCGCTAGTTGAATCGCACGGCTGCGGCTGGGGAACAAGTTCTTCGACACCAATCTATCGACATCGCGAAGGGTGTCGCGGTCGAGAGTGATGGCAACTTTTACGCTGCTCATGGCATATCTCCGTAGTATGACAATTAATCATACCACGGCGAAATTCAATTTTTGATCCGGCGCGGGCTGTCGGCGCTAAGCCGGCTCGTTCGGTCGACTCGGCCGGTGGCGCGACGGCTGGCTGCGAGAGTGGAATCGGCGGGGGTGCGGGCGTGCGCTTACAGCAGCGGCTCCGCGCGCAACGTTCGCGCGATGGAGATGTTAATCGCACGGTTTTGCTGCTGCTCTTGTTTGCGGTCCAGGCCCTGGCGAGCGCAACGTTTGCCTACCCGGACATGGGGCGAAATTGGAAATTCGCTACCGACCTGCTCAAGATCGTCACGTTTTGCCTGGTCATGCCCATGCTGGTCACCACGCGAACCCGAATACTCGCGATGGTGACGGTGATGGCGCTGGGCATGAGTTTTCACGGTTTGCCAAAGCGGCGATGCGCGCGATTCGCAAGGATGGTGCGGCCGCGAAGAGCGTGCCGGACTTCATCGGCCGCTGCGCGCCGCACCAGATGATCGATGGACTGATTGCCCTGTGGGAGGACGAGTTTTATCCCGAGGTGATCGAGCAATTGATCATCGGCGACGCCGGCGATGCGCCCGAGGCAATGCTGCGCCTTTTGGCCCAGCATTGCCATGTCAAGGCAGCTGCAAGCAGGCGCTGACCGCAGGGCACCAAACTAGCGCGCAGCCAGAAACGCTGCGATCGCGTCCCAGTAGCCAGCCTCGCCATCAATGCTGTTGTGATCGGCACGTGCGATAAGTTGCCATTGCTTCGGGCCACGCCAGGCGTCGAACAGGCGCCTGGCGTGCGCCGGCGGAATCAACGTGTCGTTGGCGGCGACCAGCGCGAGCATTGGTGTCTCGATGGCCGACGCGCGGGCGTGTGAATCGAAGGGATGGCGCAGCAGCCAGCCAACCGGCACGAAGCGGTACAGGTTTTGCGCCACTGCCGTCAGGCTGTCGAAGGGTGTCACCAGCACCACACCTGCAAGCTTGCGCGCCGCCGCCAGATGTACCGCGGCGCCGCTGCCCAGGCTGCGACCGATCACGACCACACGCGCGGCTTCAACATCGCTGCGGGCAACGGCCCAATCGTGGATTGCCAGCGCATCGGTGGCTATCGCGGTCTCACCCGGTCGGCCCGGATTGCCGCCGTAGCCGCGATAGTTGACCGCCAGCAAGGCCCAGCCCGGAAAGCGCGCCGACATTTCGGCCATCCAGGAAACCTCCTCGGCGTTGCCGCCGAAGTAGATCAAGAGCGGCAAGCGGCCGTTCGCTGCTGCCGGGCGGGCCAGCCAACCCGCCAGCGCCAGACCGTCGCCTACCGGCACGGTCACCGCTTCGACCGAGCGGCCGACCGAGCGCGGCGTGCTTGCAGGCGCATCCGGCGGGTGGAAGATCAGGCTGTCCTGCATCGCCCACAACAACAGCGGCAGGCCCAAGGCGATGCCAACGACGATCGTCAGCACGCTTTTGGCCGCGCGCCACAGTGCGCCATGCCACTCCATCCCACTTGAAACCGGCCGCGCGCCTATTCGGCCGGCAGGAAACCTTCGATCGAAAAGTAGCGCTCGCCGGTGTCGTAGTTGAAGCCCAGCACGGTGCTGCCGAGCGCGATCTCCGGCAGCTTTTGTGCAATCGCCGCCAGGGTGGCACCGGAAGAAATGCCGACCAGCATTCCTTCATCGCGCGCCGAGCGGCGCGCGTAATCACGCGCCGCCTCTGCCTCGACCTGGATCACGCCATCGAGTAGCGCCATGTGCAGATTGGTTGGCACGAAGCCGGCGCCGATGCCCTGGATCGGGTGCGGTGCCGCTGCGCCGCCGGAGATCACCGGCGATGCCGATGGCTCGACGGCAAACACCTTCAACTGCGGCCAGACCTTTTTCAACACCTGCGCGCAGCCGGTCAAATGGCCGCCGGTGCCGACGCCGGTAATCAGGGCGTCGACCCCTTGCGGAAAATCTGCCAGGATCTCGCGCGCAGTGGAGCGCGCATGCGCCTCGATATTGGCGGCGTTCTCGAATTGCTGCGGCATCCACGAGCCCGGGGTTGCTGCAATCAGCTCGGTGGCACGCGCGATCGCACCTTTCATGCCGTTGGCGCGCGGCGTCAGTTCGAACTTGGCCCCGTAGGCCAGCATCAGGCGGCGCCGCTCGATCGACATGCTGTCGGGCATCACCAGCACCAACCGGTAACCCTTGACCGCTGCCACCATCGCCAGCCCGACCCCGGTATTGCCCGAGGTCGGTTCGATGATGGTGCCGCCGGGCTTGAGCTTGCCGCTCGCTTCCGCGTCCTCGACCATGGCCAGCGCGATACGGTCCTTGATAGAGCCGCCCGGATTGCTGCGCTCGGATTTGATCCACACCTGGTGGGTTGCGCCAAACAGGCGGTTGACGCGGACATGCGGGGTGTTGCCGATGGTCTCGAGGATGCTGGCGGCTTTCATTTGGTTCTCCGAAAACGGGGTTTTTTGACTTGCAGGTGTATAGGTGGGGCAATTGTGCGCCTGCCGGCGACGCGAGGCAAATAGCTTCAGGGAATGAGCTGATTCCCGGAGTCCGACGCGGCGCACCTCGCTGGCCCCGCTTTTGCCAGGACCGCGACCCCCAGGAAGGCAGTGGCGCCGGTATCTTCTGCCGCCGCAGCGAACGCAGCAGCAACGAAGAGCCCGCGCAAGCGGACGGCTTCTACGGTCAAAAGCACGCCCGCGCCGAAGCGCGCCACCCGCGCATCGCCGGATCTGGTCATCAGTTCTGAGACGCGTAAGGCAATGATCGCCGAAGCGGCTTACTTCACCTCTCAGGCGCGCGGCGTCGCGCCTGGAGATCCGGCACAGGATTGGTTGGTCGCGGAAGCCGAAATCGACGCCTTGCTGCTGGCGCGGGCGGGTTAAGCGGGCTGGCGTCGTGCCTCATGGGCCGGACGGCAGCGCATGCTGCGTAGGCGTTTCGGCCACCTATACTTCGTTGATCGAGTCTTGCCCATGTCCAAGGAAGAAAGTTCTGATTCGGTGTCGCGCATGGAACACTGAGCCGGTTTGTTTCCTGATCGAACACTTGCCGGCGAGCCGGTTGAAGGCGGATGCGACTTCGAAGTGCTGTGCAACGCCTGCGGGGCCGTCAATCAGGCCGCGGTGATCAGGCCGCGGTGATCAGGCCGCGGTGATCAGGCCGCGTTGATCAGGCCGCGGTGAAGGGTTCGCTGACGGCTTGCCGAGCGTGGAACGCACCGTTCTTCATGATCATCTTCAAGCGCTCGGGCTCCTGGAGAATGCGCACGTCAACCGTAGGATCGCCGTTCACCACCAGGAGATCCGCGAGATAACCCGGCTTGAGCAGCCCTATCAGTTCGCCGCGCCCCATCAGTTCGCCGCCAAGCTTGGTGGCGGCCACCAGGGCCTCGACAGGTGTGTAGCCGAACAGTTCGACGAACAGTTGCAGGTCACGGGCGTTGCGGCCGATCGGATTGTAGGGAAATCCATAGTCGCCGCCAGGCAGGACGCGAATTCCACGCTTGCGCATTTTCGGATAGAGCAACTGCATTCGCTCCAATCCGGAAACAGCCCCCATGTCCTGGGCAACCTGTCGGGTGATGCCAAACGATTCGGCTTCATGGATGCGCGAATACAGGAGTCCGACGGCAGGCGCGACGAAGATCCGGTCTTTTCTGGCTTCCAGCATGTCCAGCGCTTCCTCGTCGGCATGGCTGCAGTGATATAGCGCGCGAAAGCCGTGCCGCACCGCCATCTTGATCGCCTCGGCGGCCTGCGCGTGGCACGAGAGGTAAACCCCGCTTTCGCGCGCTTGCGTACCCATGGCCGCAACCTCGTCTTCGGTATAGGTGAGCATTTTCGATCCGCCCGGGACGAAAGCATCATCGCTCGACAACTGGAACTTGATCGAATCGACACCTGCACTTGCCATTTTCTTGACATACGCACGCATCGCCTCCGGGCCACGTTCATGTTCAACACCTGGTTTCGCTTTCTGGCCCAGTGCACCTTCGGGCAGGCGTTCCAGGGATGAGGCGCGCAGGCGCGGGCCCGGAATCCATCCGCCGTTGATTTCCTCGCGCAATGCGATCTCGAACCTTTCGCCAAGCGAACCGGCTGAATAGGCGGAGGTGAAGCCGGCATCCAGCGTGATGCGCGCATTGCGGGCGGTGACCAGCAAGTGCTCCTCGGGCGGAAGAATCATCGCGTTGATCACGCGTCCTAGCGAAGACGGCCACGACAGATGCGCGTGCGATTCGACCAGGCCGGGCATCACGGTTGCTCCTGCGCAGTCGATGATTTCCGTATCGGCGCCAGCCGGCCCTGGTGCGCCTTCGCCCACTGTTTCAATCCGGTTGCCCGATACCAGTACGTGCCCGGAAAATGCTGCCCGCCCGGCGCCATCAAAGATACGTGCATTTGTAAACAGGAATCGCGACATCGTGCCCATGCTCCAGTGCTGGAAAGTTGGAAGAGTTTGCGCCTTTGCCCGCACCAATGCAATGCGCTTGACTTGTGACTTCGCGTACGCGACGGCGGCGTACCGGATAGCATCGCATCCGTGACGACCTTTCAAGCATCCCGCGCAGTGAAGTCGGCCCGCCCATGAAGTCGCTGGCCTGGGGCGCGGCCGTGGTTTCTCTGCTGGCACTGATCGCGCTGGCGTTCTCGATCGGCAGCTTCGCGGTGGCGCCGGCGGACGTGCTCGCCATCCTTTGGTCGTCGATCGCGGGTGGAGCGCACGCCGCCCCGCCCAATGCCGAAGCTGTGGTGCTGTCGATTCGCGGCCCGCGCATTCTCGCCGCATTGCTGGTCGGCGCAGCCCTGGCCGGCGCCGGCAGCGCATATCAGTCGGTGTTCCGCAATCCGCTGGTGGCGCCGGACATTCTTGGTGTGTCGTCCGGCGCTGCCTTGGGCGCGCTGCTCGGCATCTGGTTTTCGCTCGACCCCTGGTCGGTACATTTGCTGGCTTTCGCCGGCGGGCTGGGCGCGGTGGCATTGGTGTATGCACTGGCTGCGGCGTATCGGCAGCACGATCCGCTGCTGCTTCTGGTGCTGGCAGGCGTAGTTCTTGGCTCGCTGTTTGGTGCGCTGATCGCGCTGATCAAGGTTCTGGCCGACCCTTTCAACCAGTTGCCCGGCATGACCTACTGGTTGCTCGGCAGCCTGGCCGCGGTCACGCCTGAGGAAAGCCTGGCGATACTGCCGGCGATCGGCATCGGTCTTGGCGTGCTGTGGCTGTTGCGCTGGCGCATCAACGTGCTGTCGATGGGGGATGAAGAAGCACGCTCGCTGGGTGTCGACACGCGCCGCGTGCGCCTGGCCGCGATTGTCGCAGCAACGCTGGCGACCGCCGCGGCGGTTTCAATCTCGGGCGTGATCGGCTGGGTCGGGCTGGTGGTGCCGCATCTGGCGCGCATGATCACCGGCCCCGACAACTCGCGCCTGCTGCCGGCGGCCTGCCTGTTGGGCGCCGCCTTCATGCTGGCGGTCGATACGCTGGCGCGCGGCTGGGGGCAGACCGAGTTGCCGCTGGGAGTGCTCACCGCACTGATCGGCACGCCGCTGTTCCTGTGGTTGCTGGCCACCTCCAGGCGCGGCTGGCAATGACTCTGAGCTGCGATGCTCTCGCCTATGGCTATGGCCGGCACACGGTCGGCAGCGGCGTCTCGCTGGCGGTGGCGCCGGGCGAGGTGGCGTGCCTGCTGGGGCCGAATGGCGGCGGCAAGACTACGCTGTTCAAGACCCTGTTGGGCCTGCTGCCGGCGCAGGGCGGCAGCATCCGGCTGGGCAATGACAACCTGACCGACCTGTCGCGCGCAGAAGTGGCGCGTCGGGTAGCCTACGTGCCGCAGGCTGCGGGCGGTTATTTTCCGTTCCAAGTGCGCGAGGTGGTGCTGATGGGGCGGGCAGCGTATCTCGGCGCCTTCGCCGGGCCAACCCCGCGCGATCGCCAGCATGCCGAAAATGCGCTTGCGCGTTTAGGCATCGCGCATTTGGCGGATGCGCAATTCACCCGCATTTCCGGCGGCGAGCGGCAACTGGTGTTGCTGGCGCGCGCACTGGCGCAGGCCGCACCGATCATCGTGCTCGATGAGCCCGGTGCCAATCTCGACTTCGGCAACCAGGTGCGGGTTCTGGCGGTGATCAGGCGCTTGGCCGTCGAGGGCGTCGGCATCCTGTGGGCTACGCATGCGCCTGATCATGCACTGGCATGTGCCGACCGTGTGGCGCTGGTGGCGCGCGGTGGAGTAAAGAACTATGGCGCCACCGCAGAGGTTGTCAATGCCGATGCATTGTCCGACCTGTATGGCGTCGCCATCGAGATCCGCAACCTCGCCGGCGGCGATCGGCGCGTCTGCGTGGCGGCATAGAGGCGTTGCGGCGCGACCTATAATTCGGCGCGCGACACCGCACAATTCCCGGAGACACAAATGATGCTGCTTCAAGGTTTCAATCGCGGTTTCAAGCGCGCCCTGTGCGCCGCCGCTCTTGCCATGCTGTCCGTAGCTGCAATGCCGGCATTGGCGCAGTTCCCCAACAAGCCACTGCGCATCGTGGTGCCGTTCCCCGCAGGCTCTGCGACTGACGCGATCGCGCGCATTCTTGGCCAGTCGGTCTCGGTGGCCATCGGCCAGCCGGTGCTGATCGACAACAAAGCCGGCGCCGACGGCGCCATCGCCGGCTCGGAAGTCGTGAACGCCGCGCCTGACGGCTATACCGTTCTGCTGGCGACCAACAGCCCGATGTCGGCGGTGCCGGCGCTGCGCAAGAACCCGCCGTATGACCCGGTGACCGATTTCGCCCCCATCACCGATATCGGGCGCTTCACCTTTTTCATCTTTGCCAGCGCCGCCGCACCTTTCAAGACACTGCAGGAGATGATCAGTTTCGCCAAGGCCAATCCGGGCAAGCTCAACTACGCCACCGGCAACACCACCGGCATCGTCTCGTTCGCGCAATTGAACGCGCTGGCGGGCATCGACATGACACACATCCCCTACAAGGGTGAGCCGGCCGGGGTGACCGATCTGGTGTCGAACCGGGTGCAGGTGATGATCGCCACTGTGACCACCGGCGGCCCGCATGCGCGCGAAGGCAAGCTGCGCGTGATCGCCACCACCTTGCCGCGCCGCAGCCCGGCCTTTCCAGATGCGCCGACCATGGCCGAATCGGGGATGCCGCAATTCGCCATCGTTTCATGGGCGGGCCTGTTCGCGCCAGCCAGAACACCCAGGGAGGTGGTGGAACGCCTGAACCGGGAATTCGTCGCGGCGATGAAGCGGCCCGACGTGGCGGCAGCGCTGGAAAAGCAGGCCTTTGCACCCACGCCATCCACCCCCGAACAGCTTGGCGCCTACGTCAAAGAGCAGAAAGAGGCGTACATCCGCATCCTGCGTGCGGCCGGCGTGCAGCCGGAGTAAGGCTTGATCGCTGCCTCGCGCGTCATCACCGGCGCGGCGCGTGGCCAACGGTCGCAGCGTCCCGCGACCCGCCGCATTGCCCGGCGGATGCGTCGAGTGTGCTTTGGTGCAGTCCTGCTGGTCGCCGTGAGCGGGGCATCCCTGGCGGCGGAGATCACGGTATTCGCCGCCGCTTCGCTCAAGGAAGCGCTCGATGCGAACCTCAAGGCATTCAGTGCCCAGACGCGGCACCGGGTGCGCGTGTCCTACGCCGGCAGCAACGCGCTGGCACGGCAGATCGAGCACGGCGCGCCGGCCGACCTGTTCATCTCGGCCGACCAAGAGTGGATGGACTACGTCGAGGGGCGCAAGCTGGTGGTGCCCGGCACCCGCCGCAACCTGGTGGGCAATCGCCTGGTGCTGATCGCGCCTACGGCGAGCCCAGTCAAGCTTGCGATCGCACCGAATTTCGCATTGGCCGCCGCCCTGGGCGACGGCCGACTGGCACTCGCCAATCCGCACAGCGTGCCGGCCGGCAAGTACGCCCGCGCTGCGCTCACACAGTTGGGTGTGTGGGCGGCGGTCGAGAAAACACTGACCCGTTCGGAGAACGTGCGCGCATCGCTGGTGCTGGTGGCGCGCGCCGAGACGCCGTTGGGCATCGTCTATGCGACCGATGCCTTGGCCGAACCGCGGGTGCGCGTAGTCGATACCTTTGCGGCCACGCTGCATCCGCCGATTGTCTATCCGACTGCGCTCCTGACGGGGCGGCACAACCCTGCCTCGCAAGATCTGCTTGACTATCTTGGTGGCGCCGCCGCACGTGCGGTGTGGGTCAGGTTCGGGTTCATCGCGGCACCCTGAGCGCGACGGCAGCGCGGCAGGTATTGCTGCCAACCTTGGCGCCATTGACGCGTTGCATTCTCAGAATCTTTTCCAAAGAGCAATGAGACCAATCCGGCGGCGCTGGCGATTGGCGGCGCGCGCCTCGCGCTCATCCTGCCTTCATCTGGCCAGAGGCGCTCGTACAGGTGCATGGCCATACGCGATAATCACGCCATGCTGTCGGCTGAAGAAATATCGATCATTCTCCTGAGCCTCAAGGTGGCGGCCGCGAGTGTCATTTTCAGCCTGCCACTGGCCCTGGCGGCGGCGTTGCTGCTTGCGCGCACACAGTTCCGCGGCAAGACCCTGGTCGATGCGCTGATTCATCTGCCGCTGGTGCTGCCACCGGTGGTGATCGGCTACTTCCTGTTGCTGGCATTCGGTCGCCAGGGGCTGCTGGGCGGGTTTTTCGAGCGGGTGTTCGGCCTCGTGTTCGCTTTTCGCTGGACTGGCGCGGCGCTGGCCGCCGGCATCATGGGGTTTCCGCTGATGGTGCGCGCGATTCGCCTCGGGCTGGAGGCCATCGATCCGCGGCTGGAGGCGGCGGCGCGCACGCTCGGGGCGGGCCGTTGGCGCGTGCTGGCAAGCGTGACCTTGCCGCTGGCCCTGCCCGGCATCATCATGGGTGCCCTCCTGGCATTCGCGCGCTCGCTTGGCGAATTCGGCGCCACCATCACTTTTGTTTCCAACATTCCCGGCGAAACCCAGACCCTGCCGTTGGCGATCTACAACCTGACTCAAAGCCCGGGTGGCGATAGCGCGATATTGAAGTTGTGTGCCATCTCGGTGTTGCTGTCGGTGGCAGCGCTGGTGGTCTCGGAGTGGCTCAACCGGCGTTCGCGCGGGCCTGGCGCTTCAACCCTCGCATGAAGCTCGAAGTGGCAATCACGAAGCGCCTGGGCGCGCTCGAACTGGATGTCGAATTCAGTGCCGAGGCGCCGGTGCTGGGGCTGTTCGGACGTTCGGGCTCGGGCAAGACCAGCGTGGTCAACGCGATTGCCGGTTTGCTCAAGCCCGACAGCGGGCGCGTGGTGGTCGATGGGGAAGTACTGTTCGATTCTGCCCGCGGCATCAACCTGGCGCCGGAGAAGCGGTGCATCGGCTACGTGTTCCAGGATGCGCTCCTGTTTCCGCATCTTTCGGTGCGCCACAACCTCTTGTATGGCGCACCACGCGGCGGCGGCGGTGCGATCGGTTTCGAGGCGGCAGTCGAGTTGCTGGGGCTTGCTGCGCTGCTGGAACGCCGGCCGCTGGCCTTGTCCGGCGGTGAGAAGCAGCGTGTGGCGATCGGCCGTGCGTTGTTGTCACAGCCGCGCCTGTTGCTGATGGATGAACCGCTGGCATCGCTCGACAATCAGCGACGCATGGAAATCCTGCGCTACATCGAGCGCCTGCGCAACGAACTGAAGCAGCCGGTGGTTTATGTGAGTCACGCAGTGGGCGAGATCACGCGTCTGGCCGACCATGTGGTGTTGATGAACGAGGGCAGCGTTCTGGCGCACGGTCCGGTGCAGCAGATTTTCAACCGTGCCGATCTGCGCCCACACACCGGCCGCTACGAGGGTGGGGCGCTGATCGAGGCAGAAGCGGTGGCGCATGATGCACGCTACTTCCTGACCCGTTTTCGCTTCGATGGCGGTGAATTGGTGGCGCCGGGCATCGATACCCCGCTCGGTGCGCGGGTGCGCATCCGCATCCGCTCGCGCGATGTCTCGATCGCCACCGTCATGCCGCAGGGCATCAGCATCCGCAATGTGCTCGCAGGCAATGTGACCGAAATTGCCGATAACGGCGGCGCGATCGTCGAAGTGTCGGTGCGCCTGGGCACAATCGATGTGCCCGCGCGCATTTCACGCCAGGCTCGCTACGAGCTTGCAATAGAGCCGGGGTCGCGCGTGTTCCTGCTGATCAAGGCGATCGCCTTTGACAAACGCAGCGTCGGTTTTGCGGCATCCTGAAAGCGGGTAGAGTTCGCGTTTCAAGTCTGCTGGCGCAGCGCCGACTACATCCGTTACCCATTGGCGTGCGTACATGGCAAGACACCTATTGTCGAAGGAGTTCAACATGCATCGTCGTCACTGGATTTCGGCCGTCGCCGGGTTTTTCGCCCTTGGGTCGGCAGGCAGTCGCGCGCAGGACAAGGCCGCGGCCGCGGCAGCGATCAAGCCCTTCAGGAAAAGCACCGCCGAGTGGAAAAAGCTGCTGCCGCCCGAGCGCTTCAACATCCTGTTCCAGGAAGGCACCGAGCCGCCCGGCAGCAGCCCACTCAACGCCGAGAAGCGCGCCGGCACCTTTGTCTGCGCCGCCTGCAATCTGCCGCTGTTCGACAGCGCGAAAAAGTACGAGAGTGGCACCGGTTGGCCGAGCTTCTGGGAGCCGATTGCCGGAACCCTGGGCACCAAGAGGGATTTCAAGATGATCCTGCCACGTACCGAGTATCACTGCATTCGCTGCAGCGGGCATCAGGGGCATGTGTTCGAAGACGGTCCGAAGCCGACCGGGCTGCGTTATTGCAACAACGGGCTGGCGGTCAACTTTGTGGCAAAAGGCGAGAAACTTCCGGAGTTGCGCGTCTAGACAAGAAAGGGAGTGCTCTGATTTTGGCGGCCTGACGAGGAGATATTCCTCGGAAATCCGTGGTCGGACCACGGATTTGCAAGAAACGAATGACGGCGAAGCTGCCGCTGCCGACCGTTCCGGCGAACTCGGGGCACAGTCCCGCGTCTCCCCGGCTCACGATGGGCTTGCCCATTGCCTGGTGGCGCGGCGGCTCCAGGCAATGGGTGATATATAAGGTCGACGTGCTGGCGCCCGGCGGCTGCGAAACCTGTGCAGGCTGCCTGTGTAACCACTCCTTGAGAAGGTTCGCGATGAACCCTGCTGATCTGCAATACCTCAAGCGCGCGATCGAGCTTTCAGGGAAAGCGCGCAACGCCGGCAAGCATCCATTTGCAGCGACGGTAATCGCCGCCGACGGCAGTGTTCTGGCAGAGGCCGGCAACAACAGCCTGCCACCGGACGGTGACCCGACCCAGCATGCCGAACTGCTTGCCGCGCAAATCGCGGCGCGTGCCGCACCGCCGGAAGTGCTGGCGGCGGCCACCCTCTACAGCAGCGCCGAGCCCTGTGCCATGTGCGCCGGTGCCATCTACTGGTGCGGCATCGGGCGGGTGGTCTACGCTCTCTCCGAAGAGCGCCTGCTGCATCTGACCGGCGACCACCCCGACAACCCGACCTTCTCCCTGCCGTGCCGCGAAGTGTTCGGGCGCGGCCAGCGCAAGGTGGCGGTAGTCGGACCTGCGCTCGAGGAAGAGGCTGCTGTTGCGCACCTGGGTTTCTGGCAACGCGATGGCGCTGCCTGATCGCTACTGGTTCTGTTTCATTTTCTTGAAGCGCGCCGCCGACTGACGCAGCGCCGCACGGCGTTGGTTCGGGCTCAACAGTGCCAGCTTGTCGCGGGCAGCCTTGATCGCAGGGGCTTGAGCCAGTCGTTTCAGCGTTTTTGCGTTGGCCGACATTGAAAAATCTCCTGTGGTTGGCGTGGGTTGTCGCCTGCTGTTTGCGGACCCAACGAGTCTTGAGAGCTCAGTGTCGAGCGGCGACGGTCTGGCGTAAATGCACCGAGGGCGGCGGGCCGGACGGTGCAGGTTTCGCCAGCGCCTTCCCCAGGTCGCGCAACGAATTCAGGTTATGCATCGGCAAAAAAGCATCCACATGCGGCAGGATGGCGCGAATGCCGGCGGCGCGGGGCTCGAAGCCCTCAAAGCGCAACAAGGGGTTGAGCCAGACAATGCGCCGCGCCATGCGCTTCAAGAGCGCGGCTTGCGCGGAGAGATGCCCGTCGGGGTCGCGCTCCAGGCCATCCGACAGCAGCAGCACCGCCGCATTGCCGGTCAACACGCGTCGCGCATGGGTGCGGTTGAATTCAGCCAGACAGGTGGCCAGCCGCGTGCCGCCGTTCCAGTCCGGCACGGCGGCGCTGGCGGCGGCGAGAGCCTCGTCGGCGTCGCGGTGCCGCAGGCTCCTGGTGATCGGTGTCAGGCGCGTGCCCAGGGTGAAAACGCTGACCGCACCGCGGGCGCGCATCAGCGCATGTACCCAGTGCAGGAACAGCCGCGAATAGCGCTGCATCGAACCGGAGATGTCGATCAGCACCACCAGCGGCGCTTCACGCAGCTTGCGGCGCCGGAAGGCCAGGGTCGCCCCCAGCGGGTCGCGCGCGCCGTGGCGCGCGATACTGCGCAGATCAAGCGCGCCGCGCGTGGCCGGCTCGAAGCGCCGGGTCGAAAGTGGCGGGATCGGCAACGGCAGCTTCTCCGCAAGCTTTCTGGCGAGCGCGAATTCCTCGGCACTCATTGATTCGAAGTCGACGGCCTGCAGGCGCTCGCTTTCGGAAAAGGTAAGGCTGGTGTCGAGTTCGATCTCGTCGTCTTGCGGCGGCTGATCGGGTTTTGGTGGCGGCGCGGCCGGTGTTCCGGCCAGCGCATCCTGTACCCGCTGCTGCCTCTTTTCGCGCTCTTTCGATCCGCGACCCTCGATTTTCGGCAGGGTCAGGTACATCAGGCGCTCGAACAGCTTTGGGTCGCGCCAGAAGGCGGCGAAGGCGGCGTCGAACACAGGCTGGTGCTCGTGGCGGTCGATCAGCACCGCCGACAGCGCCGCATGCACGCGCAGGCGTTCTTCGATGCCGCAAATCTCCAGCGCATGCAATGCCACCACGATGCGGTCCGGTCCGACCGGGAGGCCGGCGGCGCGCAACACGCGCGCGAAGTGCACGATGTTTTCGGCGAGGCGGCCTTGTGCCATGGATTGCGAAAATGCGATGGAAGCGCCGGCGTTCAGCGAATGATCGCCGCTGCCTTCAACTCATCGATGATGCGCTTGCCTTCGCCTTCCATCACCCGCTCGACATCTTCCTGGTACTTGAGCAAGACGCCCAGGGTATCGCGCACCGCGTCGGGCTCAAGTGACAGCACATTGAGCGCGGTCAGCGCGTTGACCCAGTCGATGGTTTCGGCCACGCCGGGCAGCTTGAAAAGCTCCACCGTGCGCAGGCGTTGCACATATTCCACCGCCTGGCGCGACAGGGTTTCGGAAGCACGCGGCGCCTTGCGCCGCACGATTTCCAGCTCGCGCCGGGCGTCGGGAAACTGCACCCAGTGATACAGGCAGCGGCGCTTCAAGGCGTCGCGAATCTCGCGCGTGCGGTTCGAGGTGATCACCACCAGCGGCGGGTACATGGCCTTGATGCTGCCCAGTTCGGGAATGGTGATCTGGTATTCGGACAGGATTTCGAGCAGGAAGGCCTCGAAAGGTTCGTCGGCGCGGTCGATTTCGTCGATCAGCAACACCGGTGATTTCGGCTGCGTGAGTGCCTGCAGCAATGGCCGCTCGATCAGCATTTCGCGCCGGTACAGGTCGCGTGACAGGGCTTCACGGTCGGTCGCATGCAGCGCTTCGGCCATGCGGATTTCCATCAGCTGGCGGGCGGCATTCCATTCATAGGCGGCTTCGGCGATGCCCAGGCCTTCGTAGCATTGCAGGCGGATCAGGTGAGTGCCCTCCACCGCAGCCAGCACCTTGGCCAGTTCGGTCTTGCCAACCCCGGCTTCGCCTTCGAGAAACAGCGGGCGCTGCATCTGTTGCGAGAGGTACAGCACGGTGGCCAGGCGGTCGTCGCACACGTAGTCGTGCTCTGCCAGCTTTGCTTGCAGTTGTTTGATCGCGTCGATGATGTTTGCTCCGGTGTAGCCAAAAAAACGGCGGGAACCTGGCGCCAGACCGCGACGCCGGGTTCCCGCCTTGCGCGGGAATGGCGAATGTTAGCCCAGTGCCTTGGCCACGGCACGTCCCGCCATCACCGAGACCATCGCGGCCCGATACTCGGCTGAACCATGCATGTCGCCGTTGATGCCTTCCGGCGAGAGCTTGACCGCCGCTGCCGCAGCGGCGGTGAAATTTTGCGTCAAGGCCGTTTCGATCGCGGTGGCACGGAACACGCTCGATTTGGCGCCGGTTACCGCAACCCGTACAGTGCTGCCAAACCGCGCCACGAATACGCCAATCAAGGCGAAGCGCGAGGCCGGTTGCTTGAACTTCACGTAAGCGGCCTGGTCGGGCACCGGGAACTCGACCGCGGTGATCAGTTCACCGGGCACCAGCGCTGTTTCAAACAGGCCGGTGAAGAACTTGTCGGCGCCGAGCGTGCGCTGCGGGGTGCGAATGGTGGCGCCCAGCGCCAGCAGGGCTGCGGGATAGCAGGCCGCCGGGTCGGCATTGGCGATTGACCCGCCGAGCGTACCCTGGTTGCGTACCATCTGGTCGCCGATACCGCTGGCCAGATCGGCCAGCGCCGGGATCGCCTTCATCACAACAGCTGCGCGCGCCACTTCGGAATGGCGCGTCATGGCACCAATCACGATGCTGCCGGCCACACTGCTGATGCCCGTAAGCTCGGCCACACCATTCAAGTCAACTAGCGCAGCGGTTTGCGAAATGCGCAGCTTCAGGGCCTGCACCAGGCTTTGACCGCCCGCCAGAAAGCGCGCGTCACCCTTGGCAGCGGCAGTTGCGGCCGCGGCCGAGGTCGGGTTTACATATTCGAATGCATACATTTGATGGTCTCCATTTTCTGATCAGGCGCGCGCTTGCGCTGCGCGCCACACACGCTCGCGCGTGGCCGGCATTTCGAGGTCGCGCACGCCGAGCGCGTCGGTGATCGCGTTGATCAGCGCCGGGGGCGAGCCGATCGCGCCGGCTTCGCCGCATCCTTTTACGCCCAGCGGATTGTGCGAACACGGCGTCACACAGGTATCGATCTTGAAGTTGGGGAAATTGTCGGCGCGCGGCATGGCGTAATCCATGTACGAACCGGATAGCAGTTGCCCGCTCTCCTTGTCGTAGACGCAGGCTTCCATCATCGCCTGCCCCAGGCCCTGCGCCAGGCCGCCATGCACCTGGCCTTCGACGATCATCGGATTGACGATGTTGCCGAAGTCATCGACCGCGGTGAAGGCACAGATTTCGGTCTCACCCGAACTCGGGTCGACTTCCACTTCGCATATATACGAGCCGGCCGGGAAGGTGAAGTTGGCCGGATCGTAGAACGCGTTTTCGTTCAGGCCAGGCTCCAGCTTGTCCAGCGGATAGTTGTGCGGCACGTAGGCGGTGAGCGACACCTGGGCGAACGGCACCTTCTTGTCGGTGCCGGCAACCTTGAACTCGCCGTTCTCGAACACGATATCGGTGTCGGCCGCTTCGAGCAGGTGGGCGGCGATCTTCTTGCCCTTGGCGATGATCTTGTCGACCGCCTTGACGATCGCGGTGCCGCCCACGGCCAGCGAACGGCTGCCGTAGGTGCCCATGCCGAACAGCACGCGCCCGGTATCACCATGCACGATCTCGACGTTCTCGACCGGAATCCCAAGGCGTGCAGCGACCACCTGAGAAAAGGTGGTTTCATGCCCCTGGCCATGGCTGTGCGACCCGGTGAACACGGTGACGGTTCCGGTCGGATGGACGCGTACTTCGCCTGCTTCGAAGAGGCCGGCGCGCGCCCCGAGTGCGCCGGCGATATTCGACGGCGCGATGCCGCAGGCCTCGATGTAGCAGGAATAGCCCAGGCCGCGCAGCTTGCCTTGGGCAGCCGAAGCCGCCTTGCGCGCGGCGAAACCGGCGACGTCGGCCAGGGCGATCGCCTTGGTCAGGGTGGCGTTGTAATCGCCCACGTCATAGGTGAGGCCGACCGGAGTGGCATAGGGGAACGTGGTTATGAAATTGAGGCGGCGAATCGCGACCGGATCCATCTTGATTTCGCGCGCGCATTGCTCGACCAGACGTTCGACCAGGTAGGTGGCTTCCGGCCGTCCGGCGCCGCGATAGGCGTCCACCGGCGTGGTGTTGGTGAAGACCGCCTTGACTTCGCAGTAAATCGCCGGCGTCGCATATTGCCCTGCCAGCAGCGTGGCATACAGGATGGTCGGCACGGCGGAGGCGAAGGTTGACAGATACGCGCCCATGTTGGCCGTGGTGGCGACCCGCATGGCGAGAAACCTGCCGCTCGCGTCCATCGCCATCTCGGCCACGCTCACATGGTCGCGGCCGTGCGCATCGGTCAGGAATGACTCGCTGCGCTCGGCGGTCCATTTGATCGGCCGACCGACGCGCTTGCTGGCCCATACCAGCGCGGTGTCTTCAGCGTAGAGAAAAATCTTCGAGCCGAAGCCGCCGCCCACGTCCGGCGCGATCACCCGCACCTTCGACTCCGGCAAGCCAAGCACAAAGGCACACATCAACAGGCGCTCGACATGCGGGTTCTGGTTCGCCACATGCAGAGTGTAGCTTTCGTCGTGCTTGGTATAGGAGGCAATCGCCGCGCGCGGCTCCATCGCGTTGGGGATCAGGCGATTGTTGGTGAACTCAAGCTTGGTGACATGCGCGGCCTTGGCGAACGCCGCATCGACCGCGGCCTTGTCGCCATGGCCCCAGTCGTAGCAGAGGTTTTGCGGTACTTCGTCATGCACCAGGGTGGTGGCGCTGTAGGCACTGGCGGTGTCGACCACCGCCGGCAGCACTTCATAGTCGACCTCGATCAGTTCGCAGGCGTCCCTGGCCTGCCATTGGGTCTCGGCCACCACCAGTGCGACCTGGTCGCCGACATGGCGCACTTTGCCCTGGGCCAGTGCCGGATGCGCCGGCTCCTTCATCGGCGTGCCGTCCTTGTTGTTGATCAGCCAGCCGCAGGGCAGACCGCCCACCTTGGCATCGGCCAAGTCCTGGCCGGTGAAAATCGCCACCACACCGGGCGCCTTTTTTGCCGCATCCAGATTGATCGACTTGATGCGCGCATGTGCATGCGGCGAGCGCAGGAACACGCCGGCAGTCTGGCCGTGCATGGAAATATCGTCGGTGTACTGGCCGTTGCCGGTCAGGAAACGCTGGTCTTCGCGCCGCAGCATCGGCTTGCCGATCGGGCTCATGGACATGTCGGTCATGGTTTTTCCTTTACGCGGCGGCAGCGACTTGCTGCACCGCACGCACGATGTTGTGATAGCCGGTACAGCGACAGATGTTGCCTTCGAGTCCGGCGCGGATCTCGGCTTCGGTGGGCTTGGGGTTGTCGGCCAGCAACTGGCAGGCAGACATCACCATGCCCGGCGTGCAAAAACCGCATTGCAGCCCATGGCAATCGCGAAATGCTTCCTGCATGGGGTGCATCTTGCCGTCCGCACCGCCCTCAAGGCCCTCGATGGTGGTGATGGCAGCGCCGCCGGCCTGCAGCGCCAGCATCGAGCAGGCTTTTACCGCACGGCCGTTCAGGTGAATGGTGCAGGCGCCGCATTGGGCGGTATCGCAGCCGACATGGGTGCCGGTCAACTGCAACTGCTCGCGAATAAACTGGGACAGCAGGGTGCGCGCGTCGATCGACGCCGTCACCGATTTGCCGTTCACCGTCATGCTGACGGATACTGTCATCGTGTTTCTCCTTTGGATAGATGATTCAATGCGGTTCGCGTAGCGCGCTACCCCGAATGACTCTCGGGTGTGCGCAGGATCGCGGGAATGCGGATTTTTGTTGTTGGAAGCCGCGCCCATGATACGAGACCGTGGTTGAAAGCGTCAATCTCGTAGAGCCGCGTGTGCAGGTTTTTTTCGCCGGGTGGAGGGCGCATCCATCAAGGCCGGCTCGAATCCTGATTGCAACTGGTTCGATCGTGCCGCCACTTCGGGGTTTCCCCCCATATGTTGCCAGACCTTGCAGTCGCGCACGTCAAGCGCGGGCGCCTGACGCAACCTTATCTGGCGCTAGATCGCAGCCTGCTCCACAGAATGAAAAAGGCCCGCTTGCGCGGGCCTTTTCGGTCTTCAGCCAGGGAAACATCAGGCCTTGAGGTGCATGCTGACCAGTTTGGTCATCTCGAACATCGAGACTTGCTTCTTGCCACCGAATACAGCCTTGAGCTTGTCGTCGCCGTTGATCATGCGACGGTTGGTCTTGTCTTGCAGACCATTCTTCTTGATGTACGCCCAGATCTTGCTGGTGACTTCCGTGCGCGGCACCGCTTTGTCGCCGATCACAAGTGCCAGAACGGGCGACGGCGTGACAGGTTTCATGAAAGCCGCATTGGGCTTGCGCGCGGCCTTCTTGGCGGCCGGCTTTTTAGCAGCCGGCTTCTTGGCAGCGGGTTTCTTCGCAGCCGGCGTCTTGGCGGCGGGTTTCTTCGCAGCTACTTTCTTGGCGGCCGGTTTTTTGGCAGCGGGCTTCTTTGCAGCGGGCTTCTTGGCAGTTGCCATGTTTAATTCCTCCTGAAAGGATTGAGATTGCGTGAAGGTGAGTCAAGCATTTTGCCAAGAGTCGCAAAACCGGCGCCGATACTGCCTTCGCACTCGATTTTGCGTCTCTCGCCACTCTGAAAATCACGTTCTTCTAGAGTGACAGCGCGAAGGATGCACACTCTGAATTGCCTTGTCAACGGTTTTTCAGAGGGAAAACACAAAAAGCTGGCGCGGTTTCCCTCTGGAAAACCGCATTTTCAAATGGATTCGCCTGCCGCGAGAGGCACAAAAGAAGGTATCGGGCAGCCTGCCAACCACAATTGGTAGTGGTTGCGGGAAAGCTTGATCGCGCAATTCCCGGGCAAGTCGCGCGCGTTAGAATAGGCGAGTCTTTCCCGCAACACCACACAAACCCCACCATTGTGAACATGCAACCCGATCCGCCAAACGAAACAAGACTTGCCGACCTGCGCAAGGATTACGCGCTTTCTGCACTCGACGAATCGCAAGTTGCTGCACAGCCGCTCGCGCAGTTTCGCCAGTGGCTGGACCAAGCGCTGGCGGCGCAGTGTCCGGAGCCCACGGCGATGTCGCTCGCAACGGTCGGTGCCAACGGCCGACCTTCCTCGCGCATCGTCTTGCTCAAGGAGGTCGACGAACACGGCCTGGTGTTCTATACCAACTACGACAGCCGCAAGGGGCGTGATCTCGCAGCCAACCCGCACGCCGCGCTGCTGTTTCACTGGATTGAACTGGAACGCGAGGTGCGCATCGAGGGCCGGGTTACGCGTGCCGAAGCCGCCGCTGCCGATGCCTACTTCGCCTCGCGACCCCTGTTGAGCCGGATCGGCGCCATCACCTCACCGCAAAGCGACGAGATTCCCGGTCGCGCCTGGCTGGAACAACGTTTTGCGGAGGCCCAAGCGCGTCTGGGCCAAGCGCCACCGCGGCCGCAAAACTGGGGTGGCTACCGCCTGATTGCCGAATCGTTCGAGTTCTGGCAGGGGCGCCGCAGCCGACTGCACGACCGCATCGCCTATACCGCACGGGCCGACGGCTGGAAAATCGCGCGGCTGGCACCCTGATCCAGGAACGCGCAGGTCTGGGGCGATGCGTGTTCCGATTTGCGCTGCATGCCGGGAAGTGTTGGATGGCCGCAGATTCGGGCTTGGCGCGACACGTAGCCGAGTTCTCGCGCTGGCGCCGGAGATGGTCTTGCGGAATGGCGTTTTAGGCTGCTCTGCGGTGCCAGGTTGCACCTTGATCGCTTGCAATAGGGTCGGGAGGCGCGCCGTGACTGCTACAATCCGCGCCGGCGGGCCTCCCCGCATTGAGGCTTGGGAACCTGGTCAGGTCGGGAACGAAGCAGCCATAACCAAACACCCCAAGTGCCGGGGTCAGGCTCGCCACTAATGCTTAAGTAGCCGCAGCGCTTCATTGCGGCTGATGCAGCGCCTTTGCGGCGCTGTTTTTTTGGATCGCGCGCCATGCCGGCAATTCAGGTCGTCTTCAGGTTGTGCCGGGGCGGCCGAGCTGTACGCCCGGCATGAAACGCATCCTGATCGTCGATGACGACGCCGAAACCCTGCGCCTCTTGCGCTTGCGGCTGAACAGCCACGGCTATGCCGTGATCGAGGCCGACAGCGGCGAACAGGCGTTGGCGCGCATCGGTGCCGGCTTGCCGGATCTGATCATCACCGACATGCGCATGGGCGGCATCAGCGGCATGGCCTTGTTCGACCAGGTGCACGCCCGTCATCCCGGCCTGCCGGTGATCATGCTGACCTCGCACGGCTCAATCGCCGACGCGGTGGCTGCCATGCGCCGCGGCTTGTTTGGCTACCTTGCCAAACCAATCGAGGCGCGCGAACTGGCAGGCGAGGTTGCGCGCGCGCTGGCCTTGAGCACAAGCCCGACGCTCGGCGCCGGTGCCGCCTGGCGTGCCGGCATCATCACCTGCAGTGCCCGCATGGAACAGGTGCTGGCCGAGGCCTGGCAGGTGGCGCAGGGCGACGCCAGCGTGCTTCTGACCGGGCCCAGTGGCAGCGGCAAGGAATTGCTGGCGCGCGCGATCCACGCCGCCGGCAAGCGTATGGCGCATCCGTTCGTCGCGGTCAACTGCGCGGCGATTCCGGATCAATTGCTCGAATCCGAACTGTTCGGCCATGTGCGTGGCGCCTTTACCGGTGCCGTGCGCGACCATTTAGGGCTGTTTCAGGCAGCGCACGGCGGTACCTTGTTTCTGGATGAAATCGGCGACATGCCGCCGGCCCTGCAGGTCAAGTTGCTGCGTGCATTGCAAGAGCGGGTGGTGCGCCCGGTGGGCGCGGTGGGCAATATCGCCATCGACGTGCGCATCGTTTGCGCCACCCACCAGGATCTCGGTCTGGCAATCGCCGCCGGCCGTTTTCGTGAAGACCTGTTCTACCGTCTCAATGTGGTGAGCCTGGCGTTACCCGCGCTGGCGGAGCGGCGCGAGGATATTCCGCTTCTGGCCGCGCACTTCCTGGCAATGCTGGCGGCGCGCTATGGCAAGAACGTTGCCGCCTTCGCGCCAGGGGCACTGCAAATACTGCTCGCGCAGGCCTGGCCCGGCAACGTGCGGCAATTTGCCAACGCGGTTGAAAAATGCGTCGCCATGTGCGTGAGCGACATCGTTCCGGTTTCGCTGGTGCAGCGTGCCGTGGGTGAGGCGAGCGACGAACTGGCGAGCTTCGATGAAGCGCGCGCGCGTTTCGAGCGTGAATACCTGACGCAGATTCTCAAGATCGCGGAAGGTAACGTCTCGCGTGCGGCGCGCCTGGCCAAACGCAACCGCAGCGACTTCTATACCCTGATGGCGCGCCACGCGCTCGATCCGGCGGCGTTCAAGAAGCACCACTAGCAGCCTGTCGGACTTAGGGCGTCGAAAGCGAAAATCGGTCCCAGCGAGGTCAGTTTTTGCCGAATTCGAAGGCCCATAGCCCAGCTATGGGACAAGAAGGCGGTGAAAATTGGACCGCTGCGGCCGATTTGTAGCCGACGATTCCTAAGTCCGACAGGCTGCTAGCGGCAGGGGCCGGGAGCGGTACGCAAGGCCGCGCCGGTGTAGGCGATCACCGGCACCAGGCAACCCATTGAAATCAAGCACTTTGCCTGCCGGATGCCTGGCGCTGTTGCCGATTGCCAACAACTAGACTATGCTGCAGGCATCTTTGTTGGCATTCGTGATTTTGCAAGTGTTTGATTTGTATCATAAAAATATTTTGCAGTGTTTGAATTTTGTTTGGCACAAGCTTTGCTCACGCTCAATGGTTGGAGGCGGCATGAGTGTGACGAAATCGCCAGGCAAATTGCGTTGCTAGCCATCAACATGGCTGCGGCAGGGGATCTCATTGTGGTTACTGACAACGGCGGCGGTGACGGCTTTTTTGCCGTAAACGTCAGGGGAAGGCTTGTGTGCCACGACGGCTCTGACTGGTGGGCATTGTTGCCCGCCGGGCTTTGGTGCGTCGGCCGCGAGCATGCCAACTTTGTCGTGCTGCGGCAACCAGGATCTACCGCTATTCAAGCGCTGTTGGCGAGGTCGCCATCGCACGCCTGACGCCAACAACAGGAACCCTGCCTTGCGGCAGCCGGAACCGAAAAGTGGCCGCATCTTCGGAGGTGGGTATTGGAGATGTGCGTTGTGGGGCAGGTGCGCTCAGGGGATTTGCGCGTCGCCTCCTGATCGCGGGCGCTGGCCTTCTCATGGGTCTGGTCGGCGCCCCGACGTTTGCCAATGTCACCATCTCCGGCCAGTTCACGCCGCTTTCGATCGTGCAGGGTGACCGCACGCGCATGCGCATCAACTTCCAGAGCAATGACACGGTCAACCCGGTCACTCTGGCGAACTTCCTGAACCTGCTGCCGGCGCCACTGCGTCTCTACGATCCTGCCTTTCCCGGCTTTGTCGCGCCCACCAGTGATTGCAATTCGAACACGGTGGGCGGGCAGACCATCGTGTCGAATCCGGCTTTCGTCACCACCACCGGGACCAACCAGATCAATCTGCTCAATGCCACGGTGCCGATCGCGCCCAGCGGAATTGCGTCCGGTTCATGCTTTATCGAGGTCGATGTAACGGTGGCCACCGGTCCGACCTTCAGTTACACCAACACGCTGGTTCGCGCAAACTTCAACGGCGACTCCAATGGCACTTCGACGGTGGTCGACGGCAGCAGCGACCCGCAGTTTTCCTTGAACGTCACCGGCCTCTCCAGCCTGACGGCCAGCAAGGGCTTTGCGGCCAGTCCGCTGGTGCAGGGCAACACGACGAACGTCACCATCACCATCAACAATCCCAATACCTTGACGGCGGTACCGCTGACCACGTTCTCGGACACGCTGCCAGGCAATGTGGCGGTGGTGGGCAGTCCGACCGCCACTTGCACCGGCGGCGCCAATCCGACGGTCACCAGTGCGGCCAACGCCAATCCGATCTCGATTTCCGGCGGCACCATCGCCGCGGGCGGCAGTTGCACGATCAGCGCCAGCGTCCGTGGCGTACTTGCGCCAGGCGCAATCACCGGCGCTGGCACCAATACCATCAACCTCACCGATATCGGCAACACGCGTGGGCTCCCGCTCGATTTGCCGGTCAACACGCCGCTTACCGTCAACTCACCCATCCGGGTTGCCAAGTCGTTCTCGCCCAATCCGCTGTCGGTCGGGCAGGCCGCCACCGCGACGGTCACCATTTTCAACGACAGCAGCGTGACACTGAACGGCGTGACGCTGACTGACAATATCGCCAGCGCGAACTGGCCGGCCGAGATCGTCAATAGCGGGGCACCGGCCCTGTCAGGCTGCGGCGCCGCCGATGTCACCGCCGTTGTCGGCGGTGGTGGCGGCGGCTTCGTCCTGGGCGGCGTCACCCCGGGCAGTATCGCCGCAGGCGGCAGTTGCACCATTACTGTTCCCATCACCTCCAACACGGTGTCCGCCGGTGCCAGCCAATGGACCAACAGCGTGCCCCAGGGTGCGGTGGGCAATACCAACGGTTTCACTGCGCCGGCGGGAAGTGCCCGGCTCGATGTGCGCAGCGTGTTGCCGATCGTGGGCAAGAGCGTCGCGCCGACCAGTGCGGCCCCCGGTGATCTGGTGACTTACGGCGTGTCAGTGCAGACCTTCAATCCGGTCGCGCAGACCGGCGTCAATTTCACCGACACGCTGCCCGGCGGCATGCTCGCAATCCTGGCGGTGGCACCTGGCGCCACGTTGCCAACCCTCTCAGGCGCCGGATGTTCCAACTTGGTGGTCACCGGGACCACGGCGGTGCCGACTTTCACCTTTGACATGCCGGCTGCCGCACCGGCGGGTTCAACTTGCACGGTCAATTTCCAGGCACGCCTGCCGCTCGCCGCAACGCCCGGCGCCAACATTGCGGCCAATGCGTCGGGCCCGATCACCAACCCCGGAGGCGGCATCAATGCGGCCAGCGTTGCGTCGGGTCCGGTGGCGGTGCTGCAGCCCATCACGGTGCAGAAGCTTTTCGACGGCGTCGCCGCGCGCAGCCTGTCGCAGGGCACGCCGACGCAATTGTCGATCGTCGTATCGAACAACAACTTTACGGCGGTCGCCGGTACGGCGCTTACCGACACGCTGCCCACTGCGCCGGGCAACCTGGTGGTAGCCAACCCGCCCAACGCCTCCACCACCTGTGCCGGCGGCGTGGTTACTGCGGTCCCAGGTGCCGGCACAGTCTCGCTTGCCGGCGGCACCATTCCGGCACGCAATAGCGGTACGCTGGCCGCCGGCACCTGCACCATCCTGGTCAACGTGGTCGGCGGTACCGCCAGTTCCGCGCCGGGGCATTCCAACACCATTCCGGCAGCCGGGGTCACCGGCACGATTCCGGCTTCCAGTGTCACCGGCAACAACGGTGCGCCTATCGCGGTGCAGAACGCCGCGCCTGCCACTGCCACCCTGCAGTACATGTCTGCGCTCACAGTCGCCAAATTCTTTCTCACCAACCCGGTCAACGTCGGCGGCACATCACGGGTACGCGTGGTGCTGGGCAATATCGGCGGCGGGGTTCTATCCAACGTGCGGGTCAACGATCCAATCGCCTCGATCGCCGGCATCACGCTGGCGGCGACGCCCAACGCAACGACCACCTGTACCGGGCCAACCAACATCGATACCAGCGGCGGCAACGTCGTGCTAACCGGAGCGACGCTTTCGCCCGGTGGCAGTTGCGATTTGCTGTTCGATGTGGTGGCCACCAGCGCCACCGCCTCGGTCAATAACATTCCGGTGGGCAACGTCACCGCCGACGGCGGCGTGACCTTCTCCAACCCGGTGACGGCAACGCTGACCAAACAGGCCGGTGCGGTCAGTGTCACCAAGGGCTTCACGCCCAACGCGATCAATAGCCCGGGCCAGCCTTCGCAGTTGCAGATATCGCTTGCCAATACCGGCGCGTTGGCACTCACCGGTCTGGCGCTGACCGACAACCTGCCTTCGGGCATGCGCATCGCGGCGGTGCCCAACGCCTCCACCACCTGTCCGGGCGGCATCATCAGCGCCACCGCCAATGGCTCGGCGGTCAGCATTTCCGCTGCCAGCCTGGGCCTCGGTGCCTCCTGCCTGATCAATGTCGATGTGACGCACCTGGTGTTGGGCGCCTTGACCAATACCATTGCCGCTGGCGCCATCACCACCACCCAGGGCATTAGCAACGCCACCCCGTTCTCGGCCAACCTGGCCTCGCAGCAGAACGTGGGCGTGCAGAAATCGTTCACGCCGGCGGCGGCCGCTCCCAATGTTCCGGTCACGCTGACGCTGCGCATCAACAATAGCCTGGGAGTGGGACTTACCGGCATTTCCCTGACCGACAACCTGCCGGCCAACATGCTGGTGGCGCCTGCGCCCAACGCCACCAATACCTGCGGCGGCAGCTTCAATCCGGCAGCCGGTGCGGGCAGCTTCGTACTCAGCGGCGGCACGCTGCCGGCCGGGCCGTCCTCCTGCACGCTGAGCGTGCAGGTGATCGGCACCACCATTGGCGCCCTGACCAATTCGATTCCACCGGGCGGGGTCTCGGCCAATGGTGGCGCGGTCACCAACCCCTCGCCGGCCACCACCGCCACCCTCAATGTGCTCAATCCGGCGACCATCGCCAAGGCGTTTTCGGCCTCGCCCGTGATCGCGGGCCAGGTCAGCCGCTTGACAGTAACGGTCAACAACCCCAACCCCGGGACTGCGCTGACTGCGGCTGTGTTGACCGACAACCTGCCAGCCGGGCTTTTCGTCGCCCCGGTGCCCAATGTCGCGACCACCTGCGCCGGTGGCGTAGTCGACGCGGTTGCCTCGGGCACCTCGGTGGCCCTGACCGGCGCCACCATTCCGGCCGGCGCGCCAGGCACTTGCAGCTTCTCGGTCGATACCGTATCGAACACGCCGGGCACCTACACCAACACAATTCCGGCCAGTGCCCTGACGAGCACCCAAGGCGTGACCAATAGCGGGCCCGCAAGCGCCCCGGTACAGGTGTTTCAGTTCCCCACTGTTGCCAAGAGCTTCGCCCCGGCATTCCTGCAAGCCGGGCAGACCTCCACCTTGACCATCACTCTGGGCAATGTGAACGTGATACCGCTGACGCTTTCAGCGGCCATGAATGACAACCTGCCATCCGGTCTTGCGGTGGCGGGGGTGCCGGCAATCGGTGGCACCTGCCCGGGCTTGCCAGGCAGCGCGACCGCTGTAGCCAGCAGTACCCAGGTGCGTTACAACCCCGGGGCCTCGATTCCAGCCGGTGGCTGCACCATTACAGTCGCGGTTACCAGCGTGCTCGCCGGCAGCTACACCAACACCATTGCCGCAGGTGCGCTAACCACCTCCCAGGCCGGCACCAACCAGGATCCGGCCAGCGCCGTTGTGGTGTTCAGCCCACTGGGCGCGATCTCCGGCACGATCTACCGCGATTTCAGCAACGACGGCACGATCAACGTCAGCGACAGCGGCATCGGCGGGCAGACCGTGGAGCTGCTGGACAACACCGGTGCGGTGATTCAGACCGCGATCACCGACCCTGCGGGCAGCTACCTGTTCACCGGGCTTGTGGCAGGCACCTATTCGGTACGCCAACCGAACCAGCCGGCCGGCACCCTGGATGGCAAGAATAGCGCCGGCAGCATCGTCAATGGCACCGGCACGGTGGGCACGCCCACCGCCAACGGCGCGGCCAGCGTGGGCGCACCTTCGCGCATCAACAACATATCGTTGGTGTTGGCCGCCGGCGTGGTGTCGAGTTCGCCGGGCAACAATTTCGGTGAAGTATTGCCCTCGCAGGTGGCCGGGCGGGTGTACAACGATTTCAACAACAATGGCGTCATCGACGGCGGCGAAAGCGGCATCACCGGCGTGCCGGTGACCCTATCCGGATTTGACGATCTCGGCAATGCGGTGCTGCAGAACGCCGTAGCCGACGCCAGCGGCAACTACGTGTTCACCGGCTTGCGTCCATCCTGCGGCTCACCCGGAGCGGTGGCTTGCCCGGGGGGCAATCTGCCGGGCTACACGATTACAGAAGGTACGCAAGCGGCGAATACTGCCAACGGTCGTGAAAGCGCCGGCAGCGTGACCGACATTCCCAGTGGCGCCAATGTCGGCACGGCCGGCACCATTTCCAGCAACGTGGCCCCGCTTAACGGCAACGCGCCGGCCGGTACCAGCCGTGTTGCCTCGATCATCCTGCCTTCGAACGCGCGTTCGCTGGCCAACAATTTTGGCGAGATTCCGAACAACCGCTCGATCAGCGGGCGCATCTTCACTGACCTGGACGGTAACGGCGCGGTCAACGGTACCGATGCCGGCGTTGGTACCGGCGCTGCCGGGGGCAACAATCTGGTGCAGACATTGACGCTCACAGGTACCGATGTGGCCGGCAACGTGATCAACCGCAGCGTGAATACCGATGCCACGGGCAATTACAACTTCGGCAACCTGGTACCCGGTAGTTACACCGTTACCTGTACCACCTGCGCGGCGCCAGCGGGTTTTGCCAATGGTGCGGCGTTCCCCGGTTCGACCGGCGGCAACGCGGGTGGCACCTCCGCTGTGCCGGTGATCTCGGCCATTGACCTGACCGGCCCCACCAACATCGCCGCCACCGACAACAACTTCAACAAGACCCAGGGCAACGGCACGATCTCCGGGCGCATTTATCGCGACGACAACAACAACGGCCTGTTCGACGGCACAGATGCAGGCTTCGGCGGGCAGACGGTCAACCTGCTCGATTCTAGCGGCACGGTGCTGCGCACCACCACCACGGCGGCCGATGGCACTTACTCGTTTGCAGCCCTGCCCGCGGGAACCTATAGCGTCGATCAGCCGGCGCAGCCGGCGGGCACCAACAACGGCATTACCAGTCCCGGAACGATCACTGGTAGCGGAACAGCTGGAACCGCGACCGCGCCGGCGCTCACACCCAGTCGGGTGGCCAACATCGTGCTGCAGAGCGTTGGTGGCAATGTCGCCGGCTCGCCCAACAATAATTTTGGCGAGCTGCCCAATATCCGCACCATCAGCGGACGCATCTTCACTGACTTCAATGGTGACGGTGTCTTCAACACTGTCGGCGGCACCGACGCCGGTGTCGGCACGGGCGCCGCCGGCGCCAACAACGTGGCGCAAAGCGTCACGCTGACCGGCAATGATCTCAACGGCATCGCCGTCAATCGCAGCGCGACTGTCGCTGCCGACGGCACCTATTCGTTCACCAACGTGCCACCCGGTGTCAGCTACAACGTAACCTGTACCACCTGCCCCGCACCTGTTGGCACGCAAAATGGCTCGCCGTATCCGGGCACCGTCAATGGCACGGTCAGCGGGGCGGGCGGCGGCACGCAGGCGGTGCCGAGCATCACCGGCATCAACGTCGGCCCGCCGGCCAATGCGACAGCGATCAACAACAACTTCACCAAGATCGTGCCGAGCCAGCAGATTTCCGGTTTCGTGTATTTCGATCCGAACAACAACGGCGGCACCAAGGAGCCGGGTGACTCCCCGGTACCCGGGCAAACGGTGCAGTTGCTGGACGCCGCAGGCGTGACGGTTGTGGGCACCACTACCACTGACGCCAGCGGTTTTTACGTGTTTTCCTCGGCGACGGTCGCCGTGCTCGTACCCGGCACCTACCGGGTGCGCTACAACAGCCCGCCGGCCGGAGTGAACGTCGGCACCACCAGCGTGGGCACCATCAATGGCGTGGCCACCGGCGCGGCCACTGCTGCCGGGGTCGCGCCGGCGCTGGTCAGCGCCATCGTAGTCACTGCCGGGCAGCAGTCGATCAACAACAATTTCCCGCTGGTATCGACCGCAGCCATCGGTGGCAAGGTGTATGACGATATTGACCTGTCCGGTACCTTTACCGGCGGCGATGCGGCGATTCCCGGTGTGACCATGACGCTAACCGGCACCGATTCGTTCGGTAATGCCGTGACCCGCACCACCACCACCAACGGCAGTGGCGACTACAACTTTGCCAACCTGCCGCCTGGCAGCTATGTGGTGACGCAAACCCAGCCCGCGGGATTCAGTTCGGTGGCCAATACGCCGGGTGCAGTGACCAACGGCACGGCCGGGGCGATCGGTGCGTTGGGCGGCGCCGCCGAAACCATGGCCATCACATTGACCGGCCCCAGTGGCGGGGCGCCGAATGTCAATTTTGGTGAGCGCCAAACCTCCGGCACCATTCGCGGCTTCAAGTCGGTGTTCAACCAGACGCGCCCGGGACAGCAGCCCTCCGCCGGCGACATCCTGGTGTGGACCATCATTTACAAGAATGAATCGGCGCTTACCCTGCCGTTGCAAGTCACCGACGCGCTGCCGGCGGTGTTGACCCGCGCCGGGGCGCCGGCGATCACGCTTGCGACATCCGGTGTGGTGACAGGTGTGGTGCTCAATCCCGGCTACAACGGGACAGGTGTGAATACCCTGCTCAATGCGGGTGCGACCTTCGGTGCGGGCGCTGTGGTGACCATCAACCTGCCGGTGGTGGTGCTGCCTGCGGCGACCGGGACGGTCTCCAACCAGGCGACGGCCACAAGCGGCATTATCAGTGTGCGCTCGAGCCAGGTGGACAACAGCACGGTGGTGCCGATCGGGGTGAGCGTGCCGATCAACAGTCTGCCGCAGCCGGCACCGACCAACGCCAATCCGAATAATCAGGTGCCGACGGTGGTGCAGATGGGATCGATCCCGGCCAGCCTGTCGGGCTTTGTGTGGCGCGACAACAATGCAGACCGTCGCCGTGATGGCGGTGATACGCCGATCCCGAACTGGGGTGTAGCGGTATATACCGCCGCTGGTGCGCTGGTGCCTTGCACCACCAACAACAGCACCACTGGTTGCGTCACCATGCCTGACGGCCGCAGCCTGTTCCGCACCGACGCCAACGGTGCCTATGGGGTGACCGGCTTGCAACCCGGCAATTACAAGATCGAGTTCCGCGACCCCGCCAACAACGTGATCTCGGGCACGCCGCAAAACTCGAGCAATGCGCCGGGTTCAAGTGTGGCTGCCACGCGCGATGCGCTCAACATCACACTTGCGTCGGGCCAGAGTCTGGTGCAGCAGGACCTGCCGCTGGACCCCTCGGGTGTGGTTTACGATTCGGTGACGCGCCAGCCGATTGCCGGCTCGCGCGTCGAGCTGTGTGGTCCGCCCGGATTCAACCCGGCGACCATGCTGGTGGGTGGTGCCAGTTACGTGATCACCGGCCAGTGCGCGGCGATGACCACCGGCCCGAACGGCTTCTACCAGTACCTGCTCAACCCCGGCGCCACGCCTGGCACCTACACCCTGGGCGTGACGGCGCCCGGTTATGCTCCGGCGCCATCGGGAACGATTCCGCCGGCAGGCGGACCGTTCACCCCGGCCGGGCCTTCGCCGCTGCTGGTGCAGGCGCAAGCCGGTCCGCCACCGGTGGGGTCACCCACCACCTACTACCTTGCCTTCAACCTGGGGCCGGGCGTACCGGATGTGATTCACAACCACATTCCGCTCGACCCGTTCACCGGCACGGGACTGTTCCTGCAAAAGCAGGTCAATCGTGACTCCGTGGAACTGGGTGATTCGCTGCAGTACACGCTGCGCCTGGTAAGCCCCAACGGGGCGGTCACCAATGCGGTGATCACCGATTCGTTGCCGGCCGGTTTCCGCCTGATACCGGGCACGGTGACCTTGAATTCGGTCAGTGTGGCCGATCCGGGCGGCTCGCCCGGACCGACACTTTCATTCAATATCGGCAACCTTGCCGCCAACGCGATAGCCACCATCACTTACCGGGTGCGGGTGGGCGTCGGTGCGCAGCAGGGCGACGGTATCAACCGTGCGCGCGCCAATGCGTTCAATGGCGGCCTGCCGGTTTCGTCCAATCAGGCCCAGGCGCGCGTGCGGATCACCAGTGGCGTGTTTTTCCAGGAAGCCTGCGTACTGGGCAAGATCTTTGTCGACTGCAACAACAACCGCATCCAGGACCCCGAGGAACTGGGCATTCCGGGTGTGCGTCTGTATTTGCAGGATGGCACCTATCTGATCTCGGACTCCGAAGGCAAGTACAGCTACTGCGGCCTGCCGGCACGCACCGCGGTGATGAAGGTTGATCCGACCACCCTGCCGCTGGGTTCGCAACTGGTGACGTCCAGCAACCGCAATGCGCTCGATGCCAACAGCCTCTTCCTCGATTTGCGTTTCGGCGAATTGCATCGTGCCGACTTCATCGAAGGTTCGTGCTCGGTCAACGTCATCGAGCAGGTCAAGGCGCGCCGCGCGAAGGGCAATGTAGCGGCACCGATCATCGAGAAAAAGCCGCAGCCGCGGCTGATGTTCGAATCCGGTTCGATCCGCAAATCGGTGCCCAGGGAGCGCGATGATGTGATGCGCGCCTGTGCTGCGGGTCAGTGTGCCGTCGCGCCGGGCGCCAGCGGCGACAGCCGGCAGGGTGGTGCGAAGTGAACGCTTTCGCGCTGCGGCACTTGTCGGCTGCGCTGCTGGCCGCCGCAGGAGGCACCCAAGGTATGCCGGCAATGGCGCAGGGCAGCGCGGCAGCCGCGCTATCGGCGGCGGATTTTTCCACCCCTGGCGGGCCTGGCCAGGCGCCGGGTCGCCCGCTCTTTCCGGTCGCGCCGGCTTCTGACAATTGCCCGTGTGACGAAAAAGGCCGCCCCGGTTCCGAGCGCTTCGATCCGCTCGATGCGAACCGCGCGCTGGGTGCGGGCAATTCGAACCTGCCGCAGCCGATCACCTCCACCGCATTGCCGGCCTTGTTGCGCGCGGTAGCCTTGCCCGACAGCGGGCGCATTGTGATGGAGGTCGAGCGCGACAACATCCCGGCCGACGGCAACACCATGGTGCCGGTCAAGCTGCGATTGTTCGATCGCGACGGCAAGCCCTGGTCGCAAAGCACCGAGATCATCATCAAGACCACGCGCGGGCGCTTGCGCCTGGCCGATGCCTCGCCGCTCGACGCGCCGCGCAACGAAATACGCATGGCGGTACGCGACGGCGAGGCCACGCTCTACCTGGTGACCACCCACGAGCCCGGCGACGCATTGCTGATCGCGCAATCAGGCAATGTGGTGGTCGAAGGGCGCGTGACAATGCTGCCCGACAAGCGGCCGATGATCGCCGTCGGCGTGCTTGAGGGCGCACTCAATCTGCGCTCGATCGATGCCACCAGGTTGTCGCAGCCGCGTACCAATGATGCGTTCGAACTCGAGATCAAGCGAATCGCCCCGCTTGGCCAGGGCAACGACGGCAAGACCGAGTTGGGCGCGCGCAGCGCGTTTTTCCTCAAAGGCATGGTCAAGGGGGACTATCTGCTGACCCTGGCCTACGATTCCGAGAAACGCGTGCGCGACCGCCTGTTTCGCGATATCCAGCCTGACCAGTTTTATCCGATCTACGGCGACTCTTCGCTGCGCGGCTTCGACGCCCGGACCAGCCAGCGACTCTATGTGCGGGTGGACCGTGAAAAGTCGTTTCTGCTGTACGGCGACTTCAATACTGCCAGCACCACGCCGGCGCGCCAGCTTGGCAACTATGCGCGCAGTGTCACCGGCATCAAGGAGCATTACGAGACCGAGGTGGTGGCGGCCAACGCCTGGGCCACGCGCGACAACGTGCGCCGCGTCATCGACGAGCAGCCGGCGCGCGGCATTTCCGGGCCTTATGCGCTGACCAGCACTCTGGGTATCTCCGGGTCGGAGCGGGTCGAGATCATCACGCGTGACCGCAACCAGCCGGCGATCATCCTGAAGACCACGCAAATGGTGCGCTTCGCCGACTATGAGTTTGAGCCCTTCTCCGGCAACATCATTTTCAAGGCGCCGATTCCGTCGTCGGACGAAAACTTCAATCCCAATTCGGTACGTGTGACCTACGAGGTCGAGCAGGGCGGACCGAAATTCTGGCTTGGCGGGGTTGACGGGCAATGGAAGATCACACCCAACATCGAGGTCGGCGGCAGCTACGTTACCGACAAGAATCCCACCGATCCTTATTCCCTGAAAAGCCTTAACACCACCATCAAGCTGGGCGAGAATACGTTTGTGCTGGGTGAGATCGCGCGCTCCGATCGCGACAATCTTGGCGTACAGGGGCAGGGCGACGGCAAGCGCTTCGAGTTGCGCCACAAGAGCGAAAACCTCGAAGCGCGGGTGTTCTACGGCGAGACCGATGCGCGGTTTTCCAACCTGGCCTCGCAATTGAATGGCGGGCGTGAGGAATCCGGTGTGGTCGGTACCTACACCATCGACCAGCGCTGGTCCTTGCGTGTCGACGCCTTGCGCTCGGAAGACAAGGTCAGCCTGGCCAAACGCGAATCCGCGTTCGGCGGGCTGCGCTACAAGGCCAACGACATCTGGACCTTCGGCATCGGCCTGCGCAGCGTGCGCAACGAAGGCGGCGCGGTGAATGCGGCCTCGACGCCGGGTTTCTCGACCATTCCGTCGCAGCCGGGCTTTCAGCAGACACAGATCAGCGCGCCGCTGACTGCGGCCGCACCCGGGCAAACCGTGAGCTTCGAAGCCTTGTCGCTGACCGCAACCGCGCAGGTATCGGAGCGCTTGCGCTTGTTGGGCGAATATGAGCAGGACATCTCGCAGGCCAACCGAAATCGCGTGACCGTTGGTGGCGACTATCGTTTCAGCGAACAGTATCGCGCCTACGGGCGGGCAGAGTTTGCCAACGGCCTGGGCGGGCAGAACGGTCTGGCGCTCCCGAACTCGCGTCAGACCGCCCTGGTGGCAGGCGTCTCCGGCAACTACATGAAAGGCGGCGAGCTGTTCAACGAGTACCGCCTGCGCGATGCCTTAAGCGGGCGCGATGCGATGAACGCCACCGGGCTGCGCAATACCATCACCTATGCCGACGGCATCCGCTTCAATGTGGGTGCCGAACACCTGAAAGCGATCTCCGGCAACACCAGGTCGGCCAATGCCTTGACCGGCGGCGTCGACTTGACTTATGACCCGCGCTGGCGCGCCACCGGCCGGCTTGAATGGCGCCAGGATGCGAACTACGACAACTGGCTGTCGACGCTGGGCTATACGGCCAAGATCGATCGCGACTGGTCGTTTTTGGCGCGCAATCAACTGGTGCTGAGCGAGGCGCGCAACAGCACCGTGCCCGGGCGCATCCAGGACCGTTTTCAGGTCGGCGCCGCCTATCGCCAGACCGATACCAATTTTGTCAACGCGCTGGGCTTGTATGAGTTGCGCTACGAGAAGACCAGCCCCGCCTTCGGTACCGCCGGCTACTACGAGCGCACCGCCCATGTGCTCTCGACCCATGCCGACTATCACCCGAGTCGGCCGGTATGGATCACCGGTCGCTTTGCCGCCAAATGGGTCAACGAGAATTTCGATGGCGGCATCAGTTCGAGCTACAGCGCGTTCCTGCTGGGCGCGCGCTGGGTCCACGACATCACCGAAAAATGGAACATCGGCGCCCAGGCCAATGTTTTGTGGAGTCCGCAGGGAAATAGCCGTCAGCCCGCCGTGGGTGTCGAGGCTGGCTACCTGATCCGGCAAAATCTGTGGGTCACCGTAGGCTACAACTGGACCGGTTTTTCCGACCGCGAGTTGCAGGGGGCGGGCTATACCAATCGCGGCGTGTATGTGCGCCTGCGCTTCAAATTCGACGAAACCCTGTTACGCGGCGGCGACCCGGCGACCAACAAATCCCTGCCGCCGGGCGAACGCAAGCTCTGAACCTCCTTTATGTGCGCGAGATCATCATGAGACTAAACACCGTTCTGGCCGCGATCGCCGCCGGGCTGTTGCTTGCAGCCTGCGCCAACAGCGGGGAAAAGCGCGCCGGTGTCCTGCCGCCTTATGCCGCACCCGAGCGAATCACGGACCAAGCGATTCGCGCCGATTTTGAATCGATGGAAACCCTGCAGAACCGGCTGGCGCTGCTCAATCGCGGCGGCGCGGTGCCGACCTCGAACTACCACTGGGCCAAAGCGCAATGCTGGCTCGACATGGCGCGCCACAATTATCATGAGAACGATCGCTCCGGCACCATTGAGTCGGCGCTGGCGCAGTCCGAAGGTCTGATCAAGAGCCTGGAGGCAAAGGCCGTGCCGGCTGCTGATACGCCGCTGATTCCCCAGAGCGTGAAGCTGCGCGACGACCTGTGGGAGGGTGCTGCCGGCTTCAAGCGTCATCCGCAATTCGCCTGTGTCGCAGCGCAAGTGGCCTGTTACGAGGTGCAGTTGGTCTGGATGGGCCAGGAATACAGGGAGGGTGGCTGGCGTCATGCCAATCCCTACATCAGCATTGCCGAGCAGATGCGGTCCGGAATCGAACGCGATCTGGCAGCGTGTTTGCCGCCGCCGGCACCGGTGGTGGCGGTGGCGCCTGTGCCTGTGCCCGCACCCAATCCGGTCAGTGTGCCAGTGACCGAGCGCCTGGTGCTATCAGCCGATGCGCTCTTCAGCTTCGACAAGTCGGGGCGCGACGACATGCTGCCGGAAGGTCGCCGCAAGTTGGACCAGTTTGTGGCGCGGGTAAAGCAGATTGCACGCATCGATCGTATCAGCCTGACCGGGTACACCGACAGGCTCGGTACCCGCGAGCACAATGCCCGCCTGTCGCAGACGCGCGCCGAAACGGTCAAGACGTACCTGGTCGCACATGGCATCGCGGCGGCAGTGATCCAGACTGAAGGGCGTGGCAGCAGCAATCCGGTGGTGATGTGCCCGGAGCAGCCTCTGCCCCGCCTGAGCGCTTGCCTGCAGCCGAACCGGCGTGTCGAAGTCGATTTGGCGGGGGCGTTGACACGCTGAGCCGCACCGCGTGGCGTCGACGGACGCTGATGCGCCTCGGGTAGAATCGTTTGTATGTCCTATCTGGTTCTTGCGCGCAAGTATCGCCCGAAGTCGTTTGCCACTCTGGTCGGTCAGGAGCATGTGGTCAAGGCCCTGACCCATGCACTGGAAGGCAAGCGCCTGCATCATGCCTATCTGTTCACCGGCACCCGCGGTGTCGGCAAGACCACCATCGCACGCATACTCGCCAAGGCGCTCAACTGCACCGGCGCCGACGGCCGCGGCGACGTCACGGCCACGCCGTGCGGCGTTTGCCCGGCCTGTGTGGAGATCGATCAGGGACGCTTCATCGACTATGTCGAGCTCGACGCCGCCTCCAATCGCAAAACCGAGGAGATCGAGCAGATTCTCGATTCCGCACCCTACAAGCTCGACTCCACCCGTTACAAGGTGTTGATGCTTGACGAGGTGCACATGCTCACCAGCACCGCCTTCAACGCGATGCTGAAAACGCTGGAAGAGCCGCCTGAACATGTCAAGTTCGTGCTGGCCACCACCGACCCGCAGAAGATTCCGGTCACCGTGCTGTCGCGCTGCCTGCAGTTCAATCTCAAGCAGATGCCGCAGCCGCAGATAGTGGCCCATCTCGAGCAGGTGTTTGCCGAGGAGAAGATCGCGGCCGAAAAGCCGGCCCTGCGCCTGCTGGCGCAGGCGGCATCAGGCAGCATGCGCGACGCCCTGTCACTGTCGGATCAGGCGATTGCCTACAGTGCCGGCAATGTAACTGAAGAGGCGGTGCGTGGCATGCTGGGTGCCATCGACGCCTCGCACCTGCTGCGCATTCTCGATGCCCTGCTTGCGCGTGACGCCGCTGCGATGCTTGCAGTGGCGCAGACCATGGAAGGCATGAGCCTGTCATTCGGGGCGGCCTTGTCGGATCTGGCATCCCTGTTGTCGCGCATCGCGGTGGCGCAGGTCGCGCCGGCGGCGATCGCCGATGACGCGCCGGATCGGGCCGAGGTGCTGCGGCTGGCGGCGGCGCTGTCGCCAGAGGAAGTGCAGTTGCATTACCAGATCGTGATTCACGGCAAGAATGATCTGCCCTATGCGCCGGACGAGCAAACCGGATTCATCATGAGCCTCTTGCGCATGCTGAGTTTTCGCCCTGAAGATGGCGGCGGCGCGGCGCGGGCACGTACGGGCGCGGCGGCGGCGGCTGCGCCGCGCGCGCAAGCCGCATCGGTTGCGCCCGCGGCACAGATCGCACGGAGCGGCAGCGGCCTCGGCGCCGCCGCTGCGGCTGTGCCTGCCGCAGCGGCGGCGCCGATTCCGCTCGCAAGCGGAAGTTTCGACGGCGACTGGATTGGCCTGATTGCACGCCTGCCCCTGACCGGCTTTGTGCGCACCTGGGCCAACAAGAGCGAGTTCGCAAGCTTCGAGGGCGGCACGTTCTCTCTGCGGGTGGGGTCGCGTGCACTGGCGGACGACAAACCGATGCAGGAAAAGCTGCGTGCGGCACTTGAGCAGTATCTCGGTCGTCCGGTGCGACTGTCCGTGCGGGTGGGCGAATTGGCCGGTGCGTCGGTGGCAGCACTCACCGAGAAGCAGAACGACGCGCTTCAGGAGGCAGCCGAGGCGTCGATCGCGAGTGACCCGTTTGTGCGCGAAGTGGTGGAGAAAACCGGTGCCCGTGCCAGTGCAATCCGGCCGTCCTGAGCCAGGAGTAATCATCGTTCGAGGAAGCGCTGAATAAGTCCGTGGGTCGGGAAAGCCGCTTTTGCAACCGGCTGAATTGAAAGGGATTTCCGTCCGATAGCCCGCATTCCAGGGACTTGTTCAGCATTTTTTAAATGCTTTGCGCACTGTCGCAAGGCCAAATTCTTGAAGGAGTTTTTGGGCATGATCAACAAGGGACAACTCGCCGGCCTGATGAAGCAGGCGCAGGCGATGCAGGAAAAGATGCAGCAGCAGATGGGCAAGATCAATGAGGAACTGGCCAGCCTGGAAGTGGAAGGTCAGTCCGGCGCGGGCATGGTCAAAGTGATCATGAACGGCAATCATTCGGTCAAGCGTCTGTCGATCGACCCTTCGCTTATGAGCGACGACCGCGAAATGCTGGAAGACCTGATCGCCGCGGCCTTCAACGATGCCTCGCGCAAGGCCGCTGCCGCCGCCGAGGAAAAGAAGGGCGCCCTGTCGGCCGGCATGGGTATGCCGGCCGGTTTCAAGATGCCGTTTTAGCCGGCGGGCAAAAGTAAAAACCTACTTTTGCCCGGGGCAGGTCAGTATGAAATCGCCGGCATGGCCGGACGATTTCACTTGAAAAGCAACGCAAAAGCTGACCGAGCGGTGCGCTTGCCTTTACATTGCATTTATGAAGCATCAATCGGCCGGCTCTGCCGGCGCTTGATGCTCACTTTGGAAGCGTCAAAATGCAGGTTTTCACTTTTGACGACCTAGTGCTGATGTGCCCGCGCCAGAGTGATGGATTTTTCCATGATGTAGTCGGTATAGGCGATCGCCATTGCCGAAATCAGAAAGCAGACATGGATCAGGGTCTGCGCGATCAGGGTTTTTTCGTCGTAATGCTGGGCGTTGATGAAGGTCTTGAGCAGGTGGATCGACGATATGCCGATGATCGCCGTTGCCAATTTGACCTTGAGCACACTGGCATTGACATGCGACAGCCATTCGGGCGAGTCGGGATGATGCTCCAGACCCATGCGCGAGACGAAGGTCTCGTAGCCCCCCACGATCACCATGATCAGCAGGTTGGAAATCATCACCACGTCGATCAGGCCCAGCACTACCAGCATGATCGCGGTCTCGGTCAGTTTGCCGTCGGCTACATCCTTCAGTAGCGGGCCGTAGCCGAAAGCGGCTTCGATAAGGTGCGCGAGTTCGACCCAGAAATGGTAAACGTAGACCATTTGCGCGACGATCAGGCCCAAGTACAAAGGGAACTGCAGCCAGCGACTGGCGAAAATCATGCGTGGAATGGGCCGCATTTTGGCGGCTGTCTTCTGGGGTTCGCTCATGGACCCATTTCAGGGTTGGATAGCGCTGGGAAACACAATTTTGCGAGATGATTTTAGTATCGAGGCCTTCTGCAGGCTGAGGTGGCCACGTCTTGCGACTGTGCGCCACGGGTTCCATCCTGCTGTTGGTCCGTCTCCTTGGACGCAGCCGCCAGAGATCGCATGCCGTGCGATAAGCCACTGTCGGACAAAGGTTTTATCCGATGCAAAGTTGTAAGTGTTTAGCGAATTGTTGCATTGCACTATTTAAGCGCTTATTTACTCGGAAAATGCGTCAGCGGATATTAAAAAATTACATAAAAACAAATACTTGTTAAGTAAGTGCTACACGTCGCTAAACCTGTTGCGTGGCAGCATGCGGCTTTGCAAACTGCCGTCCTTGCACCGCACAACGAAGCGCCGGCAAACGCCGATCAAGCCGTCGGAGACGACAAGAACTCTTCGCGTGACTTCACTCAACAAGAAAGGAATTTGCCATGACCAGCCGTGACCTTGAGATCCAGAAAATCCAGAAGGACTGGAATGAAAACCCCCGCTGGAGGGGTGTAACGCGCGACTACACGGCCGCCGACATCTATCGTTTGCGCGGTTCGGTGGCGATCGAATACTCGATCGCCAAGTCGGGAGCGCAGAAGTTGTGGA
>Ga0209181_10001469_pt1 | contig 41256 bp, 25 predicted proteins | sample MAT05_FD_187208 | JGI IMG/M metagenome (GOLD analysis project Ga0209181, IMG submission 187208) | Freshwater microbial communities from Lake Fryxell liftoff mats and glacier meltwater in Antarctica - MAT-05 (SPAdes) (version 2) | ecosystem: Environmental > Aquatic > Freshwater > Ice > Liftoff... | reverse complement strand
GGCCGTATGATGGAACAAAGGGTGGCATCAAATGACTAAGTTATTGGTGCCGCGTTCCTTAGTAGTAAACCAATTATAGACTGGGTTCCCTGGTCCTGTGAAATGCACGGTGACTAGTGCCCCGTCCGGTAGTTGGCGTATGAATCCAGCGCCCTATTTCCCCTTCTTCTGCGTTGCTCGTCGGTTAAAATATCCCGTATTTCGCCCTCCTCGCGCCTTGAGGAAGGAAAAACATGTCTCCTGGATTCATACGCCAACTACCGGACGTGGCACTAGTGGACTTAGCGTACTTGGCGGTGAAATCAAAACCACTCAAAAGTTGACGCTACCCCGATATGCGTACCTCCGCCAACAAGAGACAGTGGGATGAACATATCTCCCAGGTCAGGCGTCCACCCACCCCACTTTGTCTATTAGTTTCCAATTTGCCAGAATGCAGCGACTTGCATAGGGGATTCTGCTACTTTCGCGCTCATTCTGTGGAATTTTACAAATCAGACTTTCCTTATGCGGAGCAAACTTTACTTACTGCTGTTCACCCTCCTCTTTACTCCCGCTCTTTTTGCTCAAACCTTGTTTTTCGACCTCGCCGAGCGCGATGTGCCTGCGGGTGGCGAGCGGCGGATCGTGCCGCAACGCTATCGAACGGTGCGGCTCGATGTGGCAGCAGCGGAGTTGTTTCTCCAACAAACGCCCAACGAAAGTGTGCTGAACGCAAGCGACGGAAGCAGTGCAGCGGCCAGAACTGCCAAACTGCCCATCCTTACGCTGCCCATGCCCGATGGCGGTACCAGCCGGTTCCGCCTGGTGGAATCATCGGTGATGGCCGACGAATTGCAGGCCAAATACCCCGAAACCCGGTGTTATACCGGAAAAGGGCTTGACGACCCAACCGCCACGCTCAAATGCGACCTCACCCCCTGGGGCTTCCACGCGATGATCCTGTCGAGCCGAACCGGTACGATCTTTATTGATCCGTACGCGCACGGCAACCGCGATTTTTATGTCGTGTATTTCAAAAAAGACTATCAGCGCACCGATCCTGACGCGCTGTTTTCTTGCTCGGTCAACGGCGACGAACACCTCACGGAAATAAAAGAAGGCGGCGAACACGGTGATTTTCAGGGCGATTGCCAAAAACGCACTTACCGCCTTGCGCTGGCTTGTACGGGCGAATACGCCGGTTTTCACGGCGGCACCAAGCCCCTCGTGATCTCTGCTATGAACACCACGATGAACCGGGTGAACGGGGTATATGAGCGCGACCTGGCCATCACCATGAAGATCGTGGCGAAAAACGATACCCTGATCTACCTCAGCGCCAGCGGCGACCCCTACGCCAACACCAACGGCAGCACGATGCTCGGCCAGAATGTGACCACCTGTAACAGCCGCATCGGCGTGGCCAACTACGACATCGGCCACGTGTTCAGCACCGGCGGCGGCGGCATCGCGTCGCTCGGCTCCGTATGCGGCACCAACAAGGCGAGGGGGGTAACTGGCAGCGGCCAGCCCATCGGCGACGCGTTCGATGTGGACTATGTGGCGCATGAGATGGGACACCAGTTTGGCGGACCGCATACGTTCAACGGTACGGCGGGCTCCTGCGGCGGCGGCAATATCAATGCCCCTACTGCGGTCGAACCGGGCAGCGGCTCCACCATCATGGCCTATGCGGGTATCTGCACCGGCCAGAACGTGCAGAACAACAGCGACGACTATTTCCACGCCAGCAGCCTGCAATCCATCGGCAATTATACCACTACCGGCACCGGCAACACCTGCGCAGCAAAAACGCCCTCCAACAACAACGCGCCTACTGTGAATGCCGGGCTCGACTACATCGTCCCGAAATCCACTCCATTTTCCCTCACAGCGAGCGGCAATGACATAGATGGCGATACGCTGACCTATTGCTGGGAACAGATGGACATCGGCGCCGGCGCCATCCCGCCCGCCGCCACCAGTACCACCGGGGCGATGTTCCGCACCTACGACCCAGTCAGTTCGCCTACCCGTTACTTTCCGCGCCTGGGCGACCTGAACGCCAATATCAACGGCACCTGGGAGGAATTGCCTGCTGTGGCGCGTGTCCTGAAATTCCGCGTCACTGTACGCGACAACAACTTCGGCGCCGGTTGCACCGAAGAAGACGATATGACGGTGACGGTCAACGCCACAGCGGGACCGCTGCAAGTAACCGTGCCCAATACCAATGTCACCTGGTTGGTTGGTGAACCGCGCACCATCACCTGGAACGTGGCGGGCACCGATCTCGCACCAGTCAACTGCGCCAACGTCCGCCTGCTGCTCTCTATCAATGGCGGCGCAACCTATCCCTTTGTGCTCGCAGCCAGTGTGCCGAACACCGGCACTGCCGACATCACAGTGCCAAACTACACGTCGAGCCTTTGCCGTATGAAAGTGGAAGCGATTGGCAATATTTTCTATGATATTTCCAATGTCAATTTTAAAATTCAACTGCCTCCCACGCCGACTTTCCTCCTGAACGCAAGCTCCAGCACGGTACAGGTTTGTGCAGGCACTTCTGCATCTTTGACCCTGACGACCAACAGTATCGGTGGATTTACTTCCCCGGTTGACTTGACCGTCACAGGTGCGCCAGTCGGAGCCAGCCTGACATTCGATCCCAACCCGGTGATCCCGGCCAATACGTCGGTTTTGACCTTTGCGGACTTTACGCCGGCGATGGCAGGTGTGTACAGCATCGTTGTGCAAGGTACTTCCGGGGCTATCCAGCAGAGTGTGCCCTTGACACTGACGGTGTTGACGGGTTTGCCTGTCGGCATCCCCGTGTTGACCAGTCCCGTCAACGGTGTCAACGGCCAGAGCGACCTCGTGTCCTTGAAATGGAATGCCGTGCAATATAACAAAACCTACCAGATTGAGGTAGCGACCAATCCGTCCTTTACGACGCTTTTCACGACGCAGACAAGCACGAAAGATTCGCTGTTACTCGGTGCCTTGCCCGCAGACGTGTACTACTGGCGGGTGAGAGCCACCAACGATTGTGGCGTTACCACGTTCTCGCCGGTCTTTGCTTTTCAGAGTGGAAAAGGACTGTGTAACCAAACGTTCAGCAGCAGCGATACGCCTAAAATCATTGACAGAAACAGCGTCAATACGGTCACTTCTACCGTCAACGTACCACTCAACATCGCTACCAGCGATATTAACGTGCACATCAAAGCCGACCACAATTGGGTGGGGGACCTCATCGGCACGCTGGTTTCGCCGACTGGTAAAAAAGCGCGGCTGTTCGATCAGGTGGGCAATCCCAGTATTGACGAGTTCGGTTGCCCAGGCAAAGACCTGGAACTGACTTTCGACGACGAATCGCCCCTCACCCCGCTGGCGCTTGACACCCTTTGCGGGTTGCTCTTCCCTTCGCTGGCGGGCACTTATCAACCGATCGAATCACTCGGTGCACTCGAAAACAAAACCGTTAAAGGTGACTGGAAACTCCAATTACTCGATACGGTGGATCAGGACGGCGGCGAACTCATTTCCTGGAGTCTCTCATTTTGTTTCCCCGACAGTGTGCAGCAGGGTAATTTGTTGATCAATAAAACGCTGGCGGTTGTAGATGGCGGCCAGTCCACAGTGGCGAATACCCATTTGAAAATGGAAACTTCGGGCCCTACAGCGCTGGGTACCTTTACTTTGCTGGCTTTGCCGCAGCATGGAAGCCTGTTGCTCAGCAACGTCGCACTCGGTATCGGCGACGTATTCACGCAGGCGGACATAGACGCAGGCCTGCTGGTGTACAAACACAATGGCGATACGGCTTCGACCGATTCCTTCAGGTTTGATGTGCTGGACAAAAACACCCAGGCATGGCTCCATGACGTTGTTTTCAACATTGTTATTTTGAAAAATACGCTCGTCGTAACGGCTGTTCAAACGAAAGCAGTGTCCTGCTACAACGGGAAAGGCGGCGAAATCACCGCCACCCCCAGCGGTCTCAGCGGCCCTTACCAGTACAGCATCAACGGTGGCCTGCTGCAAAACGACTCGGTGTTCACCTACCTCCAGGCAGGTACGTACATCATCGTCGCTGTCGGCCAATTCGGATTTGAAGCGGTGACTAGCCCTATCACACTCGACAATCCAACTGCTGTTCAGCCTGCTGCTTCGGTCACCGATGACGACCTCGCCGCTTCCGCCACCGGCGGTGCAGGCAACTACGAATACAGCCTCGATGGCACGACTTTCCAGCCCAGCGCATTGTTCGAAAATTTGCCGAACGGCAATTACACGCTCACGGTTCGCGACGCGAACGGATGCACGGCTACCACGACAGCCAAAGTGGCGGTCAACAGGCTGGTCGTATCGGCTGCCGTGTCGAAAAATATAGGCTGTTTCGGCGGTTCCGACGGCAGCATCACCGCCTCGGTCAGCGGCGGCCAGGCACCGTACTCGTACCGCCTGAATGGTGGTACGCCACAGTTGGACAGCATGTTTTTTGGCCTGGCTCCCGGCGCGTATACCGTGGAAGTGAAAGACAACGAGGGCTTTGCCCGCATGACGGTTACCGTATTAGTGGCGGAACCTGTTGCACTCTCGGCCACAGCGATCATTACAAACGACGATGTGACGGTGGTGGCCGCAGGCGGTACCGCACCGTTTGATTACAGCACCAACGGAACGATTTTCCAAATAGCCAATGTGCTGGAAGATTTGCCGAATGGCATTTACACGCTCTTTGTCCGCGACGCAAACGGTTGTACGACCACCGTGCAGGCCATCGTAGCAGTCAATACGATGCTGGCCATGACTACTGTGGACCAACAAGTTACTTGCTTCGGTGGAGACAATGGCTCGCTTACAGTGATGGTTGGTGGCGGCGAATCGCCGTACACGTACAGCCTGGATGGTAGCGTGTTTCAACCTTCCAACACGTTTACCGATCTGGCTGCCGGATCATACGCGGTATTGGTTAAAGACAATCAGGGATTTACAACGACTACAGCCGCAGTAGAGGTGACAGAACCAAGCGCCGTGACTGTTACTGCCAATGTTGCGCTGAACGTCATCACTGCAACTGCTTCGGGCGGAACGGGGGCGATAGAATACAGCCTCGACGGTGGTGCTTTCCAAGTCGGCCATACATTCCCGGTTTTGGCAAGTGGCAGTTATACCGTGACAGCCCGCGACGCGAACGGCTGCACGGGTACTTTCGTAGCTACGGTGACCATTCCTGCATTGACCGTGACTGCCATTGTGTCGCAGGCAATCTGGTGCTTCGGCGATCTGGGCAGTCTGACGATTTTGGCGGAAGGCGGCATTGCGCCCTACCAATATCGCCTCGAAGGCTGGCAGTACCAGGCAGATAACACCTTCACCAGCCTCACTGCCGCTACTTATACGTTGTTTGTAAAAGACGCGGCTGGAACTGAAGTTACCGTGCCGGGCGGTATGCTGTCACAGCCGGATTCTTTCTCGGTGGCATTGACGGTGATTGGCAACGATGCTTCATTGCAAGTGACCGGCCCTACTCCGCCTTATACCTATGAACTGAATGGCGAACCTGCTGCGCCCCTTGGCGACCTGGCCAACGGCGAGTATGTGCTGGTGGTCACGGACTCGAACGGCTGCACCAAACAGGTCATTTTTGAAATCAATTACACCATTCTTTCGGCAACCGCGCAGACGAGCGATCCGGATATTTGCGACGAACAATTGAACATCATTGTAACAGCAACTGGTGGCGCAGCGCCTTATGAATACGCTTTAAATACGCAAATTTTTGGATCAAACCCGGTCTTCACCAATGTTACAGAAGGGATCAATACCGTGATGGTACGCGATGTACAGGGCGAGACCTTCCTAGTAGCAGTCAATTTCAACCTGCCAGAAGCCTTGAAAGCCAATATTGCCACTGTTGGAGACAGCATTGTGGTGACGGCTACAGATGGGGTGGCTCCGTATGAATATGCGCTGAATGGTGGTGCCACTCAATTGCAGCCTTTGTTTGGCAATTTAGCCACTGGTACTTACACGGTAGTAGTGACGGACAGCCGGGGTTGTAAGGTTTCAGTAACGGGCATCAACATCATCAGCGGCATCATCGAGCCGGGTGTTGCCTGGGGCTTACTCGTAGCACCCAATCCGAGTAATGGCCTGTTTCGCCTGACCATACAGCAGGCGCCGACTACCCTCCGTGCCGAAGTGCTCGACGCAACGGGACGTTTAATGCAGTCCCTGACTTTTGAACCAGTAAACGGCTTGTTCTCGACCGAACTTGACCTGAGCCACCTGCCGCAGGGCATGTATGCCTTGCGGTTGACGGATGGGAAGCAGTCGGGTGCGGTGAAATTGAGTCTAGTGCGATAAAAAATAACGAGTCGTCACCGGCGGTAACCGGGACGACTCGTTTGTTCACTCATAGTGAAGCGAAAATTGTTCTCGTGCCATGGGATAAGGAACAGTGCTGGAATAAAGGTCCAAATGTTCCTAATGTTCACGCAACGGATTAGAATTGGACACGAGCCATAAGTGCTTGAATCAAAAACGAGCGTACAAGAACGCCCGCTAAGGAACGCGGCACCAATAACTTAGTCATTTTAGGTCAACCATTTTTTCATCAGACAACACTATTTTTCTGCGAATAGTGGGGCTATTTAAAGAAAAATAGGGGCCGTATGATGGAACAAAGGGTGGCATCAAATGACTAAGTTATTGGTGCCGCGTTCCTAAGAAAATTGGCTGCTGTCCTAAATATGAGAACAAAAATGGGCTGTCATGTAATCGGTTGATGTGATGCCCTAATGGTACAAAGGTAAACCTTCATGCTCCTTGCTTTTATCGGGAGAAAACCGGGAAATGAATTCGGGGTAAACCCTGAGATTAAACCGGGATAGTCACCAAAGTGCTCGTTCCTTGCCCTGGTGCGGCGTGGATGCTGAGTTCTCCTTTCAGGAATTGTACCCGCCGGGCGATGTTATCGGTGCCCATGCCTTTTTTTACTGCGGCAGGGTCAAAGCCAGCCCCGTCATCTTCCACAAGCAGGGCAATTTGGTGGTCCGTTTGGGTGAGTTGCACCAGGATTTCGGATGCGCGGGCATGTTTGAGGCTGTTTTGCAGGAGTTCCTGCACGATGCGGTAACAGTTGAGTGCAGTCGTCTGGTCAATCTCCGAAAAGTCGCCGATGTGGTGAAACGAAATGGTCGGCGCGCCTTGTCCCTGCCCCTGAACGCGGCCGGTGAGGTCGCGAACGGCAATCACCAATCCGAACTCCAGCAAAGCGCTGGGCTGCATGTTGCGGGAAATATGGCGGGTTTCGGCGACCGTTTCGTCAATCAGATTTCTCATTTTGGAAAAATCCTCCGTACCAGCGAGTTGAGCATTTTTCGCGAAAATGTTTTCCAACTGAATTTTGGTAGCGGCCAGCAAACCGCCGACGCTGTCGTGCAAGTCTTGTGCGATCCGCTGGCGCTCGCTTTCCTGACCGGCCAGCATACTCTGCATCGTTTCGATTTTGAGGTTGTCTTCCAGTTCACGGATGTGGCGGCGGTTGATCTCTTCGTTTTGCGCAGCGATGACCCGGTTGGTGCGCAGGCGGTGGCGATAAAAAAAGAGGGCCAGCAACAGTACACCCAATCCGACGGCCAGGATGCCCGCCGTAAACCTTTGTTCTTCCACAGTCAATTCGACCGCTTCTTTCTCTTGTTGCAAGTTGGTGATCGTTATCTTTTTATTGCTAAGATCGTAGCGCGCTTGCAGTTGCTGAAGCGATCGTTCCCGGTCGCGGTTGAGCAAAGTGTCGGAGAGATCGCCGTAGCGCAAAGCATAATGCTGTGCCTGCTGCAAGCTGTCGAGCACGGCGTAGGTAAGAGAAAGTTGTCGGTAGATATTGCTGCGCAGGGCATCGCCGGTGCGCGGATTGCTGCGCAGGGCTTTGTGGAGGTATCGGAGTGCAGTCATATAATCGGATTCCCAGTGGCTGGTCGCTCCGATCATGTATTGCGCCCAGGCGATGAACTCGGGGCGATTGATCTGGTTTGCCATCTGAAGCACCCGATAGGCCCGGTAACGCGCATCCCGATAGCGAAGATCTTGCCGCAAGTATTCAGATTCTCGCCTCAATACGTTGATTTCCAGCACCGTGTCTTTAAGGATGCGGTTTTTGCCAATAAATTTTTTTTCCAGCAGGGCCGCTTCTGCGGTATCGCCTTTCAACAAATGAATCCGATTGAGGCGGGCCAGGAGATGGGTTTCGAGGAACAGGTTTTGGGTGCGTTGTGCATATTGCAACACTTCTTGCTGCATCTTAATCGCCTCGTTCCAGAAACGGCGGTCGGCCATGCGGTCGGCAATATCAGCCTGCACGCGCTGGTAAGCCAGGGTATCGCCGGCCTTCAGGAATCTATCGGCGCTGCGACCCAGGTACTGAAACGCCGAATCGCTCATACCATAATGCTCCTCGTCATAGTACGCCCATTTGTACCAGGCGAGCGCCTGTTTGCGCTTGTCAGGGTCTACTGCCAGGGCTTTGATCTCCTCAAACGTATAGGATCGGTCGAAACCTTCCTGTGGGTGGACAACCAACGGCAACAAAAACAGCAAAATGACTATTGAACATTGACTGTTGAACATTGACTATTGACCATTGACTATTGACTATTGACTGTTGACTGTGAACGAGCAACTTCAAACTTCAAACTTTTTCAAACTTCCTCATCCAGCAATTTCAACTGAATGGCCGTCTTGACCAAACCAGCGGTATTGCGGGCGCCGAGTTTGGAGAGCAGGGCGGCGCGGTGGCTTTCGACGGTTTTTTCCGACAAAAATAATTTGGCGGCAATCTCCTGCGTCGTGAGTTCATCCACGATCAGACGCAACACTTCCCGCTCGCGGCGGCTGACCTTCGGCGGCTCTTTGGCGGCAGCGCCTCCCGTGCGGTTTTGCATCAGGCTGCGCATCACGACGTCGGTCACTTCTTTACTGAAATAGGTTTTGCCTGCCACTAAAGAACGAATGGCGGTGCACAATTCGTCTTTGCCGGTATTTTTCAGCACATAGCCCTGTGCGCCGAGACTGAGCATGGCCGAGATATAACTCTCGTCGCTGAACATGGACAACACCAGGATTTTCAGCTTGGGCAAGTCTATCCGCAACTTTTTACAAACTTCCAGACCTGACTGGTCGGGCAGGTTGATGTCAAGCAGCAGCACATCGGGTGGGTTTTCCATCACTTGGCGGAGTGTCTCGGCGGCGGTACTGGCTTTGCCATACAGCATAAAATCCGGTTCTCCGATGAGCAGGCTTTCCACGCCTTCTGCAAACATGACGTGGTCGTCGGCGATAAAAATTCGAATCATAAATGAATGTGCTAATCGGCTCAGTTGCTCGCAAAGGCGAAAAGACGCAAAGTTGTGATAATCAATCCTTTGCGTCTTTTCGCCTTTGCGAGCAACCAAATAGGGGCTTGCGTAACGATATACGGGACAAACATAGGCAAATTCCTGGATGTATATTCTTGAGTATCTGGCGGATTCAAGTTTCAAATGCAACAGTGCCGTGGCGAAGAATTTGAAGTTGAGCACCGCCCGGGGAATGTCAACAGTGCGGGCGGTGGCGATGGTTTTGCCCGAATCCGCACTTTCCGCTTCGGCCAATCGGTCGAGGTTTTGAAGGATGCCATCGGCAATGCCGCGCAGGATGTCGTGGCGCTAATCGAGGGAGAGGTTAGACCACGCAGGAAAGGCCGCGCTGGCTGCTTGCAAAGCCACTTCGATGTCTTCCGGACCGGAGTTGGGGATTTGGCCGGAAATGGCTCCGGTGGCCGGGTTAAAGTTGTCGAGGTAGGCACCGCTGGCAGGCGGGACAAATTTTCCGGCGATGTAATTTTGAATGGTGGTCATGCTACTGAGTCGGGCAGGTTGTTCAACGAACGGGCCGACAAAAGTAGAGAATCTCAAATCGTCGTTGTGTATCGAAACAATGTCCGACCACCTCAGGATTTCCTGCACATGAGATTGCAGATGTCCACATTCACTTGAAGGTTCCGGATTTGGATCTGTGCATTCTTGTTTAACACCTTGACCGAGTCCGAATACTTGCCGCTTTCTTTCATTTTGCCCGAAATTTTCAAACTTTGCGACATGAAATACATCCTTCCTGTCATTTTCAGCATTCTCATTGCCGCTACCCTCACTGCCCAGCCCGCCCCGTTTTTTCAAAAAGAAAAATATGGCGACGTCGGTGACCTCCGTGAAAAGCAGTGGGTGGACTCCGTGTTCAACGCCCTGACGGAGGAAGAACGGTGGGGCCAATTATTCATGATCCGCGGCCATGTGGACATGGACACTGCTTATGAGCGGAAAATAGACGACCTGATCAAACGCTATAAACCGGGCGGCATCTGCTTTTTCAATCCCACGCACTTCGGCACTGTAGAGCACCAGGCGGAACTCAGCAATCGTTACCAGGCATCCAGCAACCGGCTTCCACTCATGGTATCGCTCGATGCGGAATGGGGATTGGGCATGCGCCTCCGCGAGACGACGATTTCGTATCCGAAACAACTGACGCTGGGCGCGATTCAGGACAACCGGCTGCTCTATGAATTTGGCCGGGAGGCCGCCCGCCAATGCCGTCGGCTGGGCGTGACGGTCAGTTTTTCGCCTGATGTAGACATCAATAACAACCCCGGCAATCCGGTCATCAATGAGCGCTCCTTCGGCGAAGACCGCGCCAATGTGGCCGCCAAAGGTTTGCAGTACATGCAAGGTTTGCAGGACGGCAATGTACTCGCATCGGCCAAACACTTTCCCGGTCATGGCGATACCGACGTGGATTCACACTTCGACCTGCCCATCATTCCCTATGACCGCCGGAGGCTCGACAGCCTCGAATTATTTCCTTTCCGCGCCCTCGTGCAAGGAGGAGTCGGGTCGGTGATGGTGGCCCATCTCAGCGTCCCGGCGCTTGATCCGCGCGTCAATCGCCCCACTACATTGAGCGAGAACACCGTGACCAATCTGCTCCGAAAAGAGATTGGTTTTGAAGGACTTATCTTCACGGATGCGATGGAAATGAAGGCGCTGGCCAAATATTTTCAGCCCGGCGAAGCGGATGTGGAGGCGCTGCGCGCAGGAAACGACATGGTGCTGTTGCCGGCAGATTTAGGCGCAGCGCTGACGGCCGTACAGCAAGCATTGTCGGAAAAAACGCTGGATCGCGAGCAACTCAATACCAGCGTGAAACGGGTGCTGCGCGCCAAATACCGCCTCGGCCTCACGGCGCCCCAGCGGGTCGATTTGTTCAATCTCCGCCGAGACCTCAATGGGCCCGAAGGTCTGTTGCTCAAGCGCCGCTTGTTCGAAGCGGCCATGACACTCGTCCGCGATCAGCCCGGCATCGTCGGCTTCCCCGATCTGGACAAAACCCGCATCGCCACCCTCTCGCTGGGCGACACCATGCGCACGGTGTTTCAGACTTATTGCGGGTACTACGCACCCGTTGGCTACTTCAACGCAGGCAAGGAACTCGATTCACTCACCCAAATACACCTGTTGGACACGCTGCGCAACCACTACGATGTGGTGTTCGCCAGCATTCACAGTACCCGCTCCAAGGCCTCCGACAACTACGGCATCACCGATTCCCAAATCAATTTCCTCCGGCGGCTCAGCGAGGTGCGTACCGTGGTTGTTACGATGTTCGGCAACCCGTACAGCCTGGGGCGCTTCGACTTCGTCCCAGTGCTCCTTGGTGCTTACACGGAAGACCCGGTCGCACAGGAATCTGCGGCGCAAGCGCTGTTTGGCGCCAATGACATTCGGGGCAAACTGCCTGTTACAGCCTCGCCTTCGGCAAAATATGGACAGGGCATCACCAAGGTTTTTCCTCAAAAACGCCTTGGGTATACGCTGCCCGAAGCGGTCGGCATGAGCAGTGATAGTCTTGCTTTGATGGACGGACTGGTCCGGAATATGATCGAAGCAGGAGCGGCGCCTGGTTGCCAGATCCTGGTTGCAAAGGATGGGAAAATCGTGTGGCACCGCGCCTACGGATACCAGACTTACGAGCAAACCCTGCCGGTCACACTGGAAAACCTCTATGACCTCGCTTCGGTGACAAAGATAGCAGCGACCACTATTTCGATGATGAAACTGGTCGAAAATCAAAAATTCGTGCTGGATTCTGCCCTGTCGTTCTACCTACCGCTGTTGAAAGTAACCAACAAAAAATCGCTCACGCTCCGGGAAATCCTGGTGCATCAGGCGGGGTTACAAGCCTGGATTCCGTTTTACCAGCAAACATTGACGCCCGACAAAAATCTGTCGCCTAAAATCTACCGCAATGCAGCCGAACCTGGCTTCGAGGTGCCGGTGGCACAGAATATCTGGATGAAAAATGATTGGCGCGACACTATCTGGCAGCAGATTTTTGACAGCCCGCTGCGCGAAGACAAAAAATACAAATACAGCGACCTTGGTCTCCTCCTCACCGCCCGCGCCATCCACAATATGAGCGGTCAACCGGTCAGTGTATTTGCAGAGCAAAACTTCTTCCGCCCGCTCGGACTCGCTACTACGACCTATCGCCCCTGGGAGCGCGGCTGGACCGACCGCTGCGTGCCCACTGAGGAAGACAACTATTTCCGCCACCAGCGGCTACAAGGCTATGTCCACGACATGGGTGCCGCCATGTTCGGCGGAGTGAGCGGCCACGCCGGGCTTTTTTCCAATGCCAACGACCTCGCCAAGATTTTTCAGATGCTGCTCAACAACGGGTCTTATGCAGGGCACCGATTTTTGCAGCCGGAGACGGTACAAATGTTCACAACCCGCTACCGGCTCAGCACCCGGCGCGGCATCGGTTTTGACATGAAAGAACTCGACCCGAAAGAGACCCAGAATATGAGCCCCCTGGCCGGACCCCGCACTTTTGGGCATACCGGTTTTACAGGGATCTGTGTGTGGGCCGATCCGGATAAAAACTTGATTTTTATGTTTTTGTCCAACCGGACCTATCCGACGATGGAGAATGGCAAATTGATATCGGGTGATTACCGGCCGAGGTTGCAGGGGATGGTATACCGGGCAATCAAGCCATGAGTCTACAACTTCACTACCCGCTGCACCTGTCTGGTCGCATCAAACTGTAACACCAGCCAATATGTCCCCGCGGGCAACTGTCCGATGTCGTGTTGCACAGCATGGTTGCCTGCGGCGCGCCGTTCGGCGTTCAGTACCTGTATGATGCGCCCGTCGGTGGTCATGAGTTCCAAACGAACAAGCTCCGGGTTTTCCAATTCAAATTCCACAGTTAATACCTCCCCGATAGGATTAGGGAAAATAGAATAGGAAATCTTGTTGGTCGAACTGATCACCTCCGTACCGACGGTGGATTTCTGAATGTTCCACTTCAACATGCTGACATGGGTTGTCGGATGAAGGGCATCCTTGCTTAATGCAGTGGTGTCGAGCAGGGTCAGGTTGAGGGTGTGAAGCCCCATAGAAAGCGGCAATTGGTCGAGGATGTATTCATCCGTGTTGGAGGCAACGGGATTGCCGTCCAGTTGCCAGGTCGTTTTCAGCGTATTGGGCAGCGGTTTCATCACTTGTGTGAGCCGAAACGGGAGATAGCGCTCCGAAGAAGCGATGGTCGCCGTCGTCGGGCTATGCGAGACGATGGGTTTGGTCAGCGTATGAATCCGCTCGATGATGGCTTCGGTACAGACGCTGCAAAAGGGATTTTTTAATTGCCGCATCAGGCAACTTTGGTGCGGGCGATGCCAGGCCTGATCTTCCGAGAACGGGTAAATGCTGATGCCTGTGCCGGGCGTATTGAGCCAGTTTTTCCATTTCACCAGTGCAGGGTTCGATTGTTGGGTCATGTTTGGTTTTTCGCTTGGATTGCCCGCCCAATACTCATCGGCCAGGAACGCGAAACTATGCCCGATCTCGTGTGCTGCAATTTCGCCAGCATCGTCATGGGCCGTAGCGGTCGCATAAGTACCTCCGGAGCCGCCGTAATAAGGCGTATTGACCACTACGAACACGATGTCGTAGTCAGCAATATTATTCGACAACACCTCTACAAAAGCGAGGTAATTCGTCGGCACCACCAGGCGATGTATGTTGCCATAGTCGAAGGTGGTTTTGAAATAGGTTTTGGGATTGGAGATCGGTACTGGCGGTGCTGCCGAGCTGCAATCGGCAGCCGTATTGGGATGGATGGCTCCAGATTCCTGCGACACCACGTGGATCAGAAAAACATTGAAATAACCGACATAATTGGAGAAAGGTCGCTTTTTGAACACCAACTTACTAAGATCGTCAGCATCCGTGCGAAGTTTATCTTGCTCTGAAGCCGTGTAGCCGTCACCGACAATGACCATGTTGAGGTAGCGATTCGGGTCGCCGTTGTAAAGGAGTGTATCAACCAAAAAGGTTTGTGCCCGGATGGCGACAGACAAGAGGAGAAGGATGGAAATGAGGATATTTGCTTTCATCGTTATAAAATTTTCAAGCCGCCGAGTTTGGTTTTTGCGCTGCCTTTTAAGGTTTCCAGGACCTGTAAGTTGTCCACGTCGCGCCGTCCGGGCAGCCGGAAAAAAAATTGCGCGCTATCCAACACCACATCCTTTGTTGCATAGCGACCTGTTTCGTCGGCGTATTCCACATGCAGGAACAGCGGATGCGCGACCACTACAGAGTCCATTATTTTTTTGCCTGCACAGCGATATACCGTTAGGTAATCTTTGTTCGGTGAATCGGTCGGTCCAGCCCATTTCATTTGCCCCTTTCCATTGACCGACCTCAGCAGCTCCACCTGAGAGCGCGGCAGGGCAGCCTGGCTGTCGCGACTGATCTTCAATACATAAAATTGGATAAACGCTGCTTCTGGCAGCGGTTCGACAGCATCGTCAGTGCTCCTTGCCCATTGGCAGGAGGTCAGCAAAATGCCGAAACACAGTAGGAAGAAAAATGAAACGCCCTGCACGGGGCGCAAGTCGTTATACCTCATTTGGAGTGTATTTTTAAGGTATTCTTTGAAAAAACCGCAGACCTATAAGCCGGATTCTGTTCTTCACGCCTTTCAGCGCAAATTCTCTGCCATTTATCTGGTTCCGCCTTGCGGCGAAATCTGTTCTGCCTACCCCCCTTGCTGGCCCGACCAAAGCCGGGCGCGATGTGCGAGCCACACATCCTCCGGAACAAGTCCGGGGCACAAGGTGTACATGGCATTTCAACCCGCGAGGTTTGTCCCCCTGTCAGTTGCCTGACTCGGTCGTGCGCTCTTACCACACGTTTTCACCCTTACCAAAAAGGCGGTTATTTTCTGTGACACTTGCTGTGTTTTGCCGGTTGCCCGGCAAAACCCCGCCCTTGTCAGGCGGCGCGGTGCTCTATGTTGTCCGGACTTTCCTCCCCGAAAGGCGGCAGAGCGGTCTGCGGTTGTCTTTTCAAAGAACGAAATAGTTGTTTTCGAGTTTGTTCTTATACTTTTGCCCCTGTTTTTGGAGTACCGAATGCTAAAGGTAAAAGTTGGCACCGAAGTTGAAAACCCACTCATCTATTACCTCGTTCACCGCTTTTACCCCCGGCACACCCTTTCCCGAATATGATAAAACGCCTGCTTCTCTACCTGATCGCTGCGGCGGTGCTTTTGGCGGTCGCCGTAAGTGCTGATCAGTGGGACGAAGATACGGCATTGCTCGAACAGCATACCGGAGAAATATCGGCTTATCTGGACGAACAGTTGGCAGATGCACAGAGTTGGGTAAAAAACAATCCCTTAGAATCTTTGCAGCGCAATGCAGATGTTCAGACCAGTGATAAACTGAAAACGGTTGCCGCCAAAGATTTTACCTTGCTGCTGTTGAGTGGTGATTCGGTCATTTTCTGGACCAATACGAAAGCGCTCCCGACCCGTTCCCAACTTAAATCGCTGACGGCCTCCAGGTTCCCTCAATTGCTGGATTTGCCCGTAGGTCAATTTGCGGCGACCCGTCCGGCAGCCGATCCAAACCTGCTGGTACTGATCCCGGTGCGGTACAACCTGACTGCCCATCCACCATTCGCGGCCGGGGCGCATATTCCAAAGGAGATTGTTTTCTCCGCTGAAAAGAATGACTACCCGATTCTGTTGAGCGGCCAGGCAATCGGCTACCTTTCAGCAGCCGGAACGCTCAACGTTGCCTGGTTGCAATGGATGAAGCTGGTGTTTTTGGGATTGTTCCTGACCGTATTGCTGGCTTTGACTGCTCAGGGCGCCAATGAGGTCGCAAAGCGCATTTCGCCGTTGGCGAGCGTGGGCATCATAGCGGGAGCCTGTGCAGCGATTATTCTTTCCAACAACCTGTTCGGTTTTCTGTCGGCGCTGCTCAATGGACTTGCAGCATTTTCTCAAAAATTTGCCACGCCATCGTGGCTCGGCGCGTCGCTGGGCGATTGGCTGTTGAGCATCGGGTTATTTATCTGGTTTGCGGTATTTTTCTACCGAAAATTTCGAGTGCGCGGCCTTTCGACCGCCAGCCAGCCTGTGCGCTTTGCTGCTGCCGGAGTGGCTTATTTAGGTGCGATGGGAATGTTGTTTGCCACCGGGTTGCTGATGCGCCACCTGGTTTTTTTGGGCAACATCAATTTTGATTTTGACAACCTGCTCAACCTGAACGGACTTGCGCTCTGGGGCATGTTCGGCTTGTTGATCTGGGTCGCCGGTGCTTTTTTCGTGAGCCACCGATTGGTGTCAGAGGCCAAACGCGCCCGATTGACGCGAATGGAGCGCGGGGCAGCCATGGGCGCTTCGAGCGTATTGCTGCTGGGGATTTGTTTGGCCACCAGCTTTCCGCTGTACATCCTGGCCTTTTGCTTGGTGTATGTTGCCATGCTCCATTTCTTTACGCACGATCCGGAGCCCGGTTTTGGCTGGATAGTGGCGTGGATGCTATTACTTTCCTTGTTTTCGGCCATTCTGCTGTATAATTTTAATTTTCACAAGGACCGCGCTCAGCGGCTGGCGTATGCCGAAGCCTTGGCGACCGACCGCGACTCAGAGGAAGTGGAAAAAGATTTGCCTGAACTTTGGGCCGCTTTCCAGCGCGATACGGTGCAGTTGGGCCTGTTGCTCAAGCCATTCCCGTTCAAAGCAGATGTTGAGGATGTGCGCAGTTTTTTCAATAAAAAACTGTTTGCTGAAAATTACCTCTTTCAGCATTATCGCCTGAATGTCTATGCTTTTGACCAGAACGGGCAGCCGCTGCTGAAAGATCAGACTCAAAGCCTGGAATGGGCCTTGCAGGAGAACTGGGCTGCGGGCCAGACGCTCAAACAGCAATCCGCTCCCGGCGAAGTCCGCCTGCACACAGACAAGGACGGCAAATTTCGCTACATGATGCTCCTGCGTCCCAACCGAATGGGCGACCCCACACAGCCCGCGCAGGTATTCTGTTTTCTCGACCATGAATATCCCAAGCAGACGCGGGTATATGCACGGCTGTTCTACAACACCCCTTATAAAAATCTCCAAGGACTGGCACGTTACGACTATGCGGTAGAAAAATTTGGACGCATGGTGGTCGAATCTGGTCAGAATGGATTGGCTGCACTGGGCAAATCGGTGCAGAATGGCCAATCCGAAGACATCGAACGTCCTAAATTGGGACGGCTGGATGCGGTGTATAAAAGTGCGGATGGCAGTACGGTGGCGGTGGTCGGACGAGCCGGAGGAGACTGGTACAAGCCGCTTTATTTATTTTCCATGCTGTTCGCATTGGCAGCAGTATTTGTCTTTGTGCTGGCCTTCTCCAATCGCTGGCTGGGCTTCCTGCCGGCTGATTACCGGGTGTCACTGACCACCCGTGGGTCGCTCGCCAAGCGCATCCACTACTGGAATGTGGCGCTGATCGCGGCCTCCTTTTTGGTGATCGCGCTCCTCACCTACCAACACTTCAGTCAGTCGGCGACCGAAAGCGAGCAGGCCAATCTGGATGCGCGCTCGGAAGCAGTCGTTGCCACGCTGCGCTCGCAAGTGCTCGGTTCGTCGCTGTCCGCAGACAGTGTGCGCCGCACGTTGCCCAAGGTCTTGGCGACGCTCGCGGGCAGTTTTGCGATGGACGCGAATCTGTATCTTCCTTCAGGCGATTTGCAGTACACGACCCAACCGGATTTGCGCGAAGCAGGTGTTTTATCGGAAAAAATGAGTGCGAGTGCGCTGATTTCCCTCAAAAACGGCGCGGTTCCTTCGTTTACGGAAAGTGAAAAAATTACAGGGCTCGAATTCTACACCAAATACCTTCCCCTCCGCGACGGGCAGAATCGTTTGCTCGGATTCTTGGGCGTACCCTATGATCTCGGCATTGACAGCCGGAGAGCCGACGCAGGCGTATCAGATTTTCTGGGCAAATTAGCCAGCCTTTTCGTGTTCTTGCTGCTACTGGCTTTTGTCGTATCGTTGTGGCTATCGCGCACGATCATCAAACCGGTGCGCTTGATTTCCGAGAAAATCCGGGCGTTGAAATTGGAAGATAAAAACGAACCGCTGGAATATGCCGGCGATTCAGAAGATGAATTGAGCGAACTCATCGGGCAATACAACCGCATGGTGGATCAACTGGAGGATTCAAAAGTGCGGATGGTGAAACTCGAACGGGAAGGCGCTTGGCGGGAGATGGCCCGGCAAGTGGCGCACGACATCAAGAATCCGCTCACCACCATGAAACTTTCGATGCAACAGTTGGAGCGGGTATCGAACAATCCCGAACAAGCGGCTGCATTCCTGCGCAAAGCCATTACCCGACTCATCGAACAGATTGACTCGCTGGCCCAAATCGCTTCGGAGTTCTCGATGTTCGCCAATCTGGATATCCGGGAAAAACACCCGATGGTGCTCAACGATGCCGTGGAGAGCGTCTTCGACCTGTTCAGCGAACAAAAACACCTGGACTTCGACCTTCGCCTGCCGGAGGAGCGACTGACCATCCTCGGCGATAAAAACCACCTGATCCGGGTGCTCAACAATCTGGTGATCAATGCTACTCAGGCGATCCCGTCCGACCGGCGTGGGCACATTCATGTGAGCCTCATCCGTCGTGGCAAACTGGCGGTGGTACAGATCAGTGACAATGGCGGCGGTATCCCGCCTGAAATCCAGGGCCGGGTATTCGAACCGAACTTCACGACCAAAACTTCCGGTTCCGGCCTCGGCCTGGCGATCTGCCGCAAGATCATCGAAAGCCATGATGGCTCTATTGACTTCAAGACCCGGGAAGATGAAGGCACCGACTTTTTTGTAGAACTGCCGGTGGCAGCGGTGGGGGATGTGTCTGGCAAATTGGCGGCGGAAGCAGTGGGAGGGAGTAATTGAGGATTATTGCAATAATGGAATATTCGCTTCAGGATGCGGAGTTTGCTTTACAGCAGGCTCCGCATCCTGTTTTTAGGCGTTTATCAGATATATGTTTGGAGGTGCAGCGCACCGAAATGTGTAGGGTCGGTGCGCTGCACCTTCTGAATATCATTTGGGCCAAACCCTACAAATCTTTCGCCGCTCTGCGGCTGTGCTAACCAGTTATTACGAAACTTTAAAAGTTTCGTAAACGTAGTGGGTTCGCTGATGACAAGTTGTTGAAAGTCAATTGCTTTATAAAATCAAGTCACTAATTCGCATTAAGAACTAATTTCTTCACGAACCATTGAGATCCAAAGGCTATTTTTCTGCCCGTTTTCACCAATATTCAAAAGTTATGAGCAAAAACATGATTCTCTCTCCCCGTTCCTCCGCTGCTCAAATCATCTTATTGATACTGTGCTTTTACCGGCAAGTGCAAGTGTTTTCCCAAAACAATGCCTACAAGCGGCCACCCGCCGATGTAGCCGCCATCGTAGAAGCGCGGCCCACCCCCAATGTGAGCATCAGCCCGGCCCGCGACGCAATGCTGCTGATTGACTACAATCCGAATCCCGGCGTAGCCATCCTGGCGCAACCCTTCCTGAAATTGGGCGGCCTGCGGGTGAATCCCAAGATCAACGCCCGCCAGCGCATCACCGAATTTGTGGGTGTGACGGTACAATGGATTGCGGAGAACAATAAATCTGTGCGGATCGAGATGCCCGGCGCCGGTCGTCTTGCGGGTCTGCCACAGTGGTCGCCCAACAGCCGCCGCCTCGCATTCGCCGTGGATATGCCCGACCATGTGCAACTTTGGGTATCCGACACGCGCACAGGCAAATCTGCCCGGCTCGGCAATTTTGCAATCAATGATATGCTGGGTGCAGCATTCACGATGATTACAACAACCCCGGCTCGCCCGTGTACGATCGGTTGCCCAATGGCGACAATGTGGTGGCGCAAGACGGCGACTGGCTGTACTACGACAATCCGGGCGCTTCGGAGGCAGGCGAGTTTCCCCACCTCGACCGCATCAACCTGAAAACCCAGGCCAAAGAGGTGTTGTACAAATGCCCGGAAAAAGCCTTCGAGGAATTCATCGCCTTCGCAGGCAATGACCGCAGCCGCATCATCACCCGGTATCAGAGCAAAAACGAAGCGCCCAATTTCTTTCTGGTCAAAACCACCCCCGATACCCGAAAATCACCTGAACGACAGTCACTTACACAATTTAAAGACCCTGCTCCGCAACTCACAGGCATCGAAAAACGCCTGGTCAAATACACCCGTCCCGACGGAGTACCGCTCTCCGGCACACTTTATCTACCGGCCGGTTATCAGCCCGGTCAAAAACTCCCACTGTTCATGTGGGCCTATCCGCTTGAATATTCCGATGCCGCTACGGCCGGGCAGGTGCGCGGCTCCGACAATACTTTCACCTTCTATCGAAATGACTCGCCGTTGTTCTTCGTCACGCAGGGTTATGCGGTGTTGATGGACGCGACCATCCCCATCGTCGGCGACCCGGAAACGATGAACAATACGTTCATCGAACAGGCAACCGCATCAGGCCGGGCAGCCATTGATTATCTGGATTCGCTGGGCATCATTGACCGCAAGCGCGTGGGCGTAGGCGGCCATTCTTACGGGGCGTTTATGACGGCTAATTTGCTGGCACACAGCGATGATTACGCTTATGGCATAGCGCGTTCAGGCGCCTACAACCGCTCCCTCACGCCATTCGGGTTTCAAAGCGAACGCCGCTCATTCTGGGAAGCCAAAGACATTTATGCCAACGTGTCCCCCTTTAATTTTGCCGACAAGATCAAAGCACCGCTGCTGATGATCCACGGCGATGCCGACAACAACCCGGGTACCCACACGGTACAATCGGAGCGACTGTTTCAGGCAATCAAGGGGAATGGCGGCACGGCCCGGCTGGTATTGCTGCCGTATGAGAGCCATGGCTATCGTGCCCGCGAAAGCGTACTGCATGTGCTGGCAGAAATGTTCGATTGGGCAGCGAAATACGGCGGACCCGTGAAGCCGTAGATAGACGACTGTTGATTTTTGACTTTTGACCATTGACTTTTGACCATTGACTTTTGACCATTGGATAGTTTGTTTGAATAGATCAATCGCGAATGCCCCAAATGAGGCAATAACTCCATAGCGAATGACATTCAATGACGAAGTCAACAGCCATGATCAACGACCGATAGTCAAAGGTCAACAGTCAATGGTCAATGGTCAAAAGTCAAAAGTCAAAGGTCAAAGGTCAAAAGTCAAAGGTCAGCAGTCAGCAGTCAGCAGTCAGCAGTCAATTTCTGCCGTTTTGTCGCTTGGGCATTTTCTTTTACTGCCAAAACCCGGTTGTTTTTGTGCTGGCAAATTATTTGACCTCATAGATCGCCTTCGGCAAGCGCGAATTTTGCTGTCAGTTTGACACAAATGGCTTTTTTCGCTCATCCATCTGTGGCAAATCCCGATAATTGCATTTAATATTGCCGAATTTTACGTTTGCCGCTCAAATTCGTTTTAGAGTATGAATATGTTTGAAAATTGGTTGGTGTCGCCGCAGTCAGACGATGAGCCTGATTTTGTGCCGCTATTTTCCCTGGAAGAAGAAGAAGAGGCGAAGGCCGGAGAGGTATTTCCCGATGCGCTTCCCCTGTTGCCGCTGAAAAATACTGTGCTGTTTCCCGGAATTGTGACCCCGATAACCGTAGGGCGTGATAAGAGCATCCGTGCCGTGCAACGCGCCTACGAAGACAATCGCTATATCGGCGTATTGTCGCAGAAAGACCTGACAATTGAAACGCCCTCTTCGCGCGACCTCTACCGCGTAGGCACGATCGCCCGCATCCTGAAACTGTTGAAGATGCCTGATGGCTCCACTACGGCCATCCTGCAAGGCCGGAAACGGTTCCAGTTGGAAGAAATGGTCAATGAGGAGCCTTATATGTATGGCCGGGTGAGTACCCTGGAATATGAAAATCCGAAGAACAAACTTGAATTCCGTGCACTCATCAGCAGTGTTCGCGATGCCGCCCGGAACATCATCGAACTCTCGCCACAAATTCCGTCAGAGGCTGTCGTAATGTTGAAGAACATCAACAACGACAACTTTTTGCTCAATTTCATTGCTTCCAACCTCGGTATTCAGGTCAACCAAAAACAAGACATTCTCGAAGTCAACAACCTCAAGGACAAGGCTGGTATTATCCTCCAGTACATGGATGCAGAGTTGCAACTGCTTGAATTGAAAGACCAGATTGAAGGGAAGGTGCGGACCGAAATCGAGAAGCAGCAGCGCGATTACTTCCTGAGCCAGCAACTCAAGACCATTCAGGAAGAACTTGGCCAAAATCCTCAGGAAGAGGACATTGCAAAACTCATCAAGCGGGCGGCCAAGAAAAAATGGCCTAAAAATGTAACCGAGATGTTCGCCCGCGAGATCAATAAACTCAAGCGCGTGAACCCGCAGATTGCTGAATACGCCATCGGGTTGAATTATCTGGAAGTCCTGCTCGACCTGCCCTGGCAGGAGTTTACGAAAGACAATTTCGACCTGCGCAAGGTGAAAGACGTGTTGGACCGCGACCACTATGGCCTTACCAAAGTCAAGGAACGGATCCTCGAACACCTCGCCGTATTGAAACTCAAAGGCGACATGAAAGCCCCGATTCTTTGTCTTGTCGGCCCTCCGGGAGTAGGTAAAACGTCGCTCGGCGCCAGCATTGCCCGGGCCCTGAAACGCAAATACGTCCGCATGAGCCTCGGCGGCCTCCATGACGAAGCCGAAATACGCGGACACCGCAAAACCTATATCGGTGCCATGCCGGGACGGATCGTACAGTCGTTGAAAAAAGCAAAGGCCGGCAATCCGGTTTTTATCCTGGATGAAATAGATAAAGTGGGCAAGGATTTTCGGGGCGACCCTTCTTCTGCCTTGCTTGAAGTGCTGGATCCCGAACAAAATACCACATTCTACGACAACTACCTCGAACTCGAATACGACCTCTCGAAAGTACTGTTTATTGCTACTGCCAATTCGCTTTCGACTATCCAGCCGGCCCTGCTTGACCGGATGGAAATGATCGAGATCGCAGGTTATTCGCTGGAAGAAAAAGTCGAGATCGCCAAACGCCACCTTATCCGCGAACAACGCAAAGGGCATGGATTAAAGCCTGAACAGGTGAAAATCAATGACAAGGCGCTGGTACGGATCATCCAGAGTTATACGGCTGAAAGTGGTGTACGCAACCTCGCCCGCGAGATTGGCTCTGTGATGCGTCACGTGGCCAAAAAAGTGGCCATGAGCGATCCTTACGAACCGATGGTGAAACCTGAACATTTGCAAGGCATCCTGGGGCCCACTAAATTCGACTCGGAGGTCTATCAGGAGCAACAGTCGCCAGGCGTGGCTATTGGACTTGCCTGGACCCAGGTAGGCGGGGAAATCCTGTTCATCGAAGTGAGCTTGCACAAAGGCGGAGGTCGCTTGCAAATGACCGGCAACCTCGGCGAAGTCATGAAAGAAAGCGCCAGCACTGCCTTGACCTACATCAAAGCCCACACGGAGCAGTTGGGCATTGATCACGAAATGTTTGAAAAAACGGACATCCACATCCATATTCCCGAAGGCGCTATTCCCAAAGATGGTCCTTCAGCAGGTGTTACGATGCTGTCTGCCCTGACTTCCGCTTTCACCCACCGTCCGATGAAACCCTTTCTGGCAATGACCGGCGAGATTACGCTGCGCGGAAAGGTGCTGCCTGTCGGTGGTATTAAAGAGAAAATCCTGGCGGCCAAACGTGCCGGCTTGAAGGAAGTGTTGCTCTGCAAAGACAACCGCAAGCACGTGGAGGAAATCGAACCGGAATTCATTGCCGGATTAAATTTCCATTACGTGGATAAGATGGATGAAGTGCTGGAATTTGCCCTGGGCCTGGAGCGGCCGAAATCAAGCGAGAACGGGTTGTTGAAAAAAACGTCTAAAAAGAAGAAGGTTTAGGAGCGCGGCACCAATAACTTATTCATTTGATGCCACCCTTTGTTCCATCATACGACCCCTATTTTTCTTTAAATAGCCCCACTATTCGCAGAAAAATAGTGTTGTCTGATGAAAAAATGGTTGACCTAAAATGACTAAGTTATTGGTGCCGCGTTCCTAAGGAAAAATTATTCCCCATTAACACCCTCAGTCTATCCGTTTGGACGGGGGTCGGACAGAAGTTCCAGGTTCTTTTTTCTTCTCCCAAAGTTCATTCAGATTGAGTGTCAACGACACACCTGTGTTGCTCTTGTTCAGGTGCATGTCGGCGTTGTTACTTTGTCTATTCGAAATAATGCTCTGGAAACTGAACACGGTGGGGCCTAAATGCAAGCCTACGTGAAAACCAAATTCTGGAAGGAATATTGGCGACCGCTTCTCTATCAATTGAATCGCATCCAATTCGGTCTGTTGAATGCGGTAGTCCACCTCGCCATCCAGATATTTCAGCCACACAAACCGATAGCCCAGGCCAAAACGAAACCACTTCGATTGAAAGGCGAAGGAAGGCTGTATAAACCACCGTTGAAAGCGCAATAAGGATTCATAAGTCAATTGTGTCGTGCCGTCATCATTGAAGTACCAATTGCGCACCCGCCCTTTGCCATAACCACCGAACAGGCTGTAGTTCCCTCGGTTGCCGCTTGGGACATAGCCTCCCAGAGCGCCTTCCGTGAGGTTGCCATACCCGTGACTGCTGTCTTCAGAGCCGCCTTTGGCACTCATGCGGTTGAACATCACCGCGCCATATTGTATGGGGCTGTACACTGCCTGAAACTCATCGGCATTGTATTCATCGCCCCCGCCGGCGTGTACACTGATGCGGGCATCGTGCTGTTTGCGCAACACCGGAGCGTGGAGTGTGTTGGGCGCATAGTAGTAATGGGTGCAGCCGGAGAGCAGAAAAACAGAGAGACAAAGGAAAGATAGGTGTTTCATAACTTGGATGGTGATACTGCCAGGCGGCAGATGGGTGAATTTTTGAAGTCCGGTGTAATATGTTCAAATACTCCATCGCTACCCGACCCGCGCTACGATTGCTTCTGCCATGTCCTCAGTCCAACGTCAAAAGTCCAATATCCGTTGCTATCCTACCCGCGCCACAATCGCTTCTGCCGCCTCCCGTCCGCTTTTGGCTGCGCCGTTCATAAAGCCTGAAAAGTCTCCCCCACAATGTTCTCCGGCAAAAAACACGTTGCCCAGCGGCATCTGCTCCACACCGACCAGAGACGTGTATTGCCCAACAGTCGGGCAAACATAGCTGCCCAGGGCATGGGGGTAAGAGGGCCAGTGCATTCGGGCCACCCGGCCGTTAAAAGCGGCTGCCGTTCCTTTGAAAATCTGATCCCATTTCGGCAGATAGATATCCTTTTGATGCTCTGGCGAGCCTTTGCCGATGGCTATACCTGTTGATCCGCCGAACAGGATGGAAAGCCCGGCTGCTGCACCGTCGGCAGTCTGAAGTTGTGCATTGTCCCAGCCATTCGGGATGCCGTTATCGGAATATGAGAGACCGCTGTAGCCCAGGCCGCGCCAGATATGGCCCTGCGTGCCAATCATGAGTTTGGCATTGGTTCCAAAACCCAATTGATTGATACAGTTGCGTTTCACGGCAGGCATTTCCAATTCAAGGCTTACACTTCGGCGCATTACAGTGAATGGAATCGCCAGGACCACATAGTCAGCCATCACTTCTTCTGCTGTTCCGGAGAAATACAGCGCGTATTGCGCCCCTTTTGTGCGGACGGACTCCAGGGTGCGGTTCGATTCGATGTGGTTGGTGTATTTTTTGGCCAATGCGTCCGGGATGGACTGGTTGCCGCCCCGCACTTTGTAGCGCTCGTCGCTCACGCCAAACAGTTCCATTTTGCCGTCTTTGATCTCTGGCGAGATGAGGATCAACAGGTTGATACTCGACTGGACTTTGGGCGATAGTCCGTATTCTGCCTCATAAGCAACTTCGATGAATCGTTTGATCCACCCCACAGCACCGATGCTGGTCAAATAGGCGGATACGCTCGTGCGGTCGAGTTTCCTGGTGAACGGATCTTTGGTTTGATAGGAAATCTCCTCCGGGAGTTTATCCATATCGGCCTTCATCCGGCGGGCAATCGGTCGGAATGCTTCTACCAGTTGCGCCAGCGAATAGTGCTTGCCATTAAAGAAGTAGGCTTCCTTGATGAGTTTTTGCTCCGATGCTCCCTCATAATCCATCAATTCAAGTGTGAATTCGTTCGCCAGATCCCACAGATCCTTATGATCGGTGTCAATGAACTCACCGCCGAATTCCGTCCACGTGCCTTCGCCCATCGCGCCTTGAACGGTAAACATTCGTCCGCCGGTCCGCCCGGAAGACTCATAAAGCGTTGCATCCAGGTTGTGCTTTTTCAGTGTGTGGAGTGCATTCAACCCGGCAATGCCGCCGCCCACGATAGCGATTTTGGGCATGATGCCCAGTTGCAGCAAGCGGTTGGCGGCCTGGGCTTTACCCGATAGCACAAGGTTGGGCATCAGGCTGGCGCCGACAAGGGTTTTACCTGTGTTTTGCAGAAATCTGCGGCGCGAGCGACTATATTCTTCCTGGCGTTGCACAATCTCTTCGGCGGTGGTATTTTGCTCATCGGCTGCGAGAGCCAGGCCAAATGCTTTGCGGAGGGTGTTGAATAGCGGTGTTTTTGCGTAATGTTTTTTCATACTAAAACGGTTAGAGTGAAAGGTTTTAAGAACCCCCATTTATCTTTGCTGGGCGACTGCTATGCAAAAATACACATCTCTTTTCCTTTTCCTATTCTGTACAGTTCCGCTCCGCGCCGCACTCGTCAGTGGTATTTTCAAAAATGCTGCGCCTGGCGACCGCGTGGAAGTGTATGTACCACATTTCTATCTGGATGGGAAAAGCAACACGTATACCACGGAGTTAAATAGTCAATTACAGTTTCAAGTGGACGTCCGCGTACCGAACTCACAGGTGGCTTTCCTGATTTTCGGCGCGGATCGGCTGCCCATTTTCCTGTCGCCTGATGATACCTTGTCGGTGCGCAGTGATGTCTTTCAATTTCCGGTAGTTGTGCAATTCGGTGGTCGAAGCGGGGCAAATAACGCCCTGATGCAGCAATATTTCAAAGAATTTCCTCGTGACTATGATGAATTTAACAACCTGAGATTCAAGGTCGGCCAATACTGGGCGAGCATGGAAGAGCCGCTCAACCGCATTATGGAGGAGCTGCCTGCCGATTCTTTTCGCTTGCTGGAAGATAAAATCCGCATCGCTGCACTGGCTTTACTCGATGATTTTGACATTCAAAATCCCGATGCCCTCACCCCGGCCTTTTATGAATGGCTGACGGCAGAAATCACCTATACGTGGGCGTACCAATTGCTTTTTTATGGTCAGGTGTATGGTGGTCGGCACTTCGTGCAGCCGACGTTTTTTGACTTTCTCTACGAAGCCCCAAGCATCAGCCGGACGATCGGCAGCGACACCTACCGACAGTTTTTGATGCTCCTGATGGCCCGGCAGCAAGTGAAAACCGGCAAGACCAGTGACAACTTTTATGCTGGTCAGTATGCGCTGGCAGGCGAATTGCTGGACGGCGAGTCCCTTGCATTTTTCCGCTCGGAAATCATCAGCATTGGCTTTTTCGGAGATCGCTACCGGGAAATGCTCCCGTGCTATACCGATTTTTTGCAAAAAAACACCTTGATCGCCTACGATGAAAAAGTGCAGGATTTGTACATGCGAATCGTTCATACGGCGCCTGGTAGTATGGCTCCAGCCTTCACGGGCAAAGACGCAAGCGGGCACAACGTCTCGCTGGCGAACTTGCGCGGACGGGTGGTATATCTCAACTTTTGGGCGAGTTGGTGTGGCGCCTGTATCCGCAAGATGGACGTTTTCAATGCCTATGCACCCGAACTGAAGCGCTCGGGCGTAGAAATTGTAAATGTTTCGATTGACCAGAATCCAGCCAGTTGGCAAACTGCGCTGTCTGCGGGCAACTTTCAGGGAATCAACTTGATGGCTTCCACAGATCCTTCTAAAAACATCGCTTCCGCATACAATGTGGAGGCAATTCCTCAATATTTCATCATTGGGAAAGACGGCAGATTCGCCGATAAACCCTACTCCAACCAACCGGAAGATATCCGGGAACGGCTGATGGAAATTTCGTCGTTTCGTCATTGAAGTCATTCGACATTGTGATCCATAATGACCCTTGACGAACGAATCACAACAGTGTCAGATGCCACTCAATGACGAATGACGATCATGACCTTTAATGACGAATGACCCTTAATGACGCATCATGACCAACCTCCTCAACAGCCTGCAAGGCGGCAAAAAACGCCTCGCCATCCTGCTCGATCCCGACAAAATGCGGCTCGACCAGCTCCAGCAGACCCTCGAAACAGCCGTAGACGCAGGTGTGGACTACTTTTTTATCGGCGGCAGCCTGGTGGTCAATGACATGCTCGACGCATTGCTCACCGACATCCGCCAGCAATGTGATATTCCACTGGTGCTCTTCCCCGGCAACTCTTTTCAACTCAGTTGGCGGGCCGATGCCATTCTCTTTCTTTCGCTCATCAGCGGGCGCAATCCGGAGTTGCTGATCGGACAGCATGTTGTGGCTGCCCCGTTCCTGCGGATGTCGCCCCTCGAAATCATTTCTACCGGCTACATCCTCGTGGACGGCGGCGTGATGACCTCCGTGCAGTATATGTCGAACACCTACCCGATACCAGCCAGCAAAGATGACATCGCGGTTTGTACCGCCCTTGCAGGCGAAATGCTGGGACTAAAAACGATCTATCTGGAAGCAGGTTCCGGCGCGAAAAACCCGGTGTCAGAAAGTATGATCGAATCTGTACGGGGAGCCATATCGGTACCGCTTATCGTCGGCGGCGGCATCCGAACACCGGAAAAGGTGGCGGCTAATTTCCGCGCGGGTGCGGATGTAGTGGTGGTGGGCAATGCCGTCGAGCGGGAACCGGGATTGATTCGAGAGTTGGCAGCGGCGAGAAAATGAGGTCAATGTGGGGAATGTGGTCAATCCGATGTAGCAAGGGATCATCAGTGTTTAAGTAGCCTCCGGTAGACGGTCCGCATGTCCTGGGGGGCTCTACCAAGTCGAAACAGGCGAAACACAACCGCGTTGGCCCACTGCACCCGAAGCCAGCTGTTGACTTCGTATTTGCGCGCCGACACCAAGGCGTATTTCGGAACAATACAAAGTCGGAATTGTGGCATGGCGCGGCGCAGGAAATCGTACTCTTCCATCACGACATAGTGCTCGTCATAGCCGCCGAGTTGTTCAAAAATTTCTTTTCGGATAAAAAAGGTTTTGTCGCCGCCCTGGCACCAGAGCCAATGAAATCGGTTGAAAAAGGCGTTGATTTTTAATAAAAAACGCGGTGAATCGAACCGATACCGGTAACAACCCATCTGATATGCTTTTTGCAGCGCCGCCTGAATATCCGCCGCGAACGACTCCGGCGGCCGGGTGTCGGCATGTACAAAATACAGCACATCCCCCTGCGCAGCCCGTGCACCTGCATTCATCTGGGCGGCCCGGCATTGCACCGGGCAATGGATAACCGAAGCACCTGCTGCTCTTGCCAATTGCACGGTATCGTCGCTGCTGCCTCCATCGCACACCAGTACCTCGAATACAGAGATGCCCCCATGTTCGCGCAGGTAACACACGAGTTTCTCAATGCTGAGGGCTTCGTTGAGGACCGGGATGATGATGGATATTTTCGTCATGGTGTTTGTACCCCGGAAGTCCGTTCCGGGGAAGATAGTAATCAAACTCCACAAAAACCCGGAACGGACTTCCGGGCTACGTTTTACAAAGCCTCCCCCATGGTCAGGTAGAATCCGGAAATGCCATCGCCAAAGCCATAGTCCGCCCGCAGGTGGATGTGCTGCTTGCGATCAAATTCGAAGCGGAGGCCAAGTCCGCCGTTGGGTCGCCAGCGCAGCTGTTCGCCGAGGGAGCCAAATACTGTTCCTGTGCCAGCAAATATCACACTTTTTAACCTCCAAAATAAAGGAAACCGCGCTTCCCCCTGTAGAATCAGGAGGTGTTGATCTCGAAATTTACCCGCAGGATAGCCGCGCAACAGCCGACTGCCTCCGATTTGAGGAAGCAGAAAAAAAGGCGATTGACCATTCGTGAATTGTGCCAGCGCCTGCATGGCCAACACATTGTGCTTGCCAAAAGAAACATACCGCGCTGCATCGAGCGTGTATCGGAGATAAGTGAAATCACTGCCAGTAAAGCGATGTTCGCCGAAAATCGCGGCTTCTATCAGCCATCCTTGCCCGGGAAAAAATGGATTGTCCCGGGTATCAAACAGCCATACAGGACCGATAGAAGACGAAAATCCGCCCCTGGCGCCGGGAATTTTATCGGAAGCGATCTCTCCCTGTGGATCTTTTTCCACGATTTGGTAATCATCGAGGCCGTAGCGGATTCCCCAGTTGTAACGCAGGTTCGTTTGCCGCAGGGCGGTGAGGCGCAAGCGCGGATACTGAGCAGTATAGGTCTCAATATAATCAAACGGATAGCGATTGCCGATACCAAAGTACTGGTACAGGTAGCGATACCAGCCTATTTCACCGTAGGCGCGCCACTGTCCTTGTGGGCTGTACCATTGAAATGGAAACCACAATAACACTTGCCGCCGCTGGGTATAAGCCACACTGAATGACACACTTGACCGCAACGGATGTCCCCGGAAAGTGAGGATACCTGCTACCCCGCCGCCCCATCGGGTGTCGGGTGTATAGAACGCCAGCGGGACCCCAAAAAACCGCACAGTGGTGTCAGGCCTTGAAACCGGCGTGTTGGATTGACTTTGGCCGACAAGGCAAAAACCCGCTAAAAGAAAAGCGAAGAGAAGAGAAAGGATTTTTCCCGGGAAAAGCATCAGCGATGACTGAAATTTATGCCTGAAGAAATTCATGTATTTGCAAGGCGAAACATACGAGCTACCTTCCAGCATGGATGCAAAACCTCGAAACATTGATCTTTTGCAAAAGAAATGTTTTGTTTTTCAAAAAGAAGACAAAAGCCTGCGATTCAAAAGTTAGCAGATCATTTGCCTCAACTTCTTTATGTTTGCCCACCCAAACGACTTCATCATGTTTATTCCGCTAATCTTCCAACACACATCATCATGACCGACACGAAAGCACATCTTCTATATGTCGAGGACGACGAAAGCCTGAGCTTTGTCACCCGCGACAATCTCGAACTCAACGGTTATCAGGTTACCTACTGCGAAGACGGTCAAAAGGCGCTCGATATCATCCGTTCTACGCAACGCTTCGACTTGTGCATCCTTGACGTGATGCTGCCTGAAGTGGACGGCTTCACATTGGCACAGGAGATCCGAAAGCGCGACGAGCAGGTACCCATCATCTTCCTGACAGCCAAAAGCATGAAGCAGGACAAGATCCATGGTCTTACCATCGGGGCAGATGACTATATCACCAAGCCGTTCAGCATCGAAGAGCTCTTGCTCAAAATTGACATCTTTCTGCGCCGTTCCAAGTACACGGGCATCTTGCGTGGCAACGCGCCGGTAAACATCGGCAGTTATGCCTTCGACTATAAAAACCTGAGTCTTATTGCAGAAGGTTACTCCGAGACGCTTACCCAGAAGGAGGCCGATCTGCTCAAATTGCTCAACGAACACAAGAACCAGGTCATCAAACGCTCTTTTATACTTGAAACCATCTGGGGGAAAGACGATTATTTTCTGGGTCGCAGCCTGGATGTGTTCATCTCCCGCCTGCGCAAATACCTGAGTTTAGATGACCGAATCAAGATTGAGAACATACACGGCGTAGGATTCAAGTTTAGGGTAGATGACTAATGATCCTTCAATGACGAAATGACCCAACTACATCACGCATGACGAAATGACCTCCACTTTTATTCCGCATCCTGCTGGCCGCGTCCACATCCTTTGTTTTGGCACCGGACCGGAGTTGCTGATCGCTCTGCATGGATTCGGCGACCGGGCGCGGATGTTTGCCGTACTGGAACCCGCTCTGGCCGATCGGTATAGGGTGGTAGCAGTGGACTGGCCCTTTCACGGGCAGACAGCGTGGAATAAGGAAACATTCAGCAAGGAAGACCTGCTGGATATTATCCGGCAAATTGTCGCCAGCTATGGCAAGGAACGGTTTTCACTCATGGGGTTCAGTTTTGGCGCGCGGTTGGCGCAGGCAATGTTGCCCGAACTGGCCGGACAACTCAACAAGCTCTACCTTCTTTCCCCCGACGGTGTCAAAACCAAGGGCATGACCACCGCCACCCGAACGCCTATGTGGGTGCGAAGGACCTTGATGTGGGCTTTGAAAGAGCCAGACTGGTTTGTAAAAATGGTGCAATGGGGGCGTAAAATACACGCTGTTCCACCACTTATTCACCACTTTCTCACCAACAACTTAACCCGCCCGGAGCGATTCAGCCGCACGTTCGGCTGTTGGCTGGCCATGGATTCCTTTTACCTCGGTCGGCGGCGCATCAAAGCGATTTTACAGGATACCGGATTACCGACCGATGTGTATATCGGCCTGAGCGACCCAATGTTGCGACAAGCGACGTTGAAAAAACTGTATGAAGGATTGCCGAACGTGCGTTTGTTCTGGCTGGAAGAGGGCCACCGGGTGGTGGGGGAGCAGTTGGCGGAAGAGATGAAAAAAGGGTAGTTTTAATCCCAATTCGACATCGTCTTCCCCTCCCCTTCAAAAAATTTCACTTCCAGATTTTCGCCGTCGAACACTGCATACGAGCAGCGATACATCCACTCTCCCAGATTGATATAGCGGCTGCGCCCATTGCTCAGCAGCCAGTCAATCGGCAGATGGCGATGCCCGAAAATGAAGTAGTCCGGTTCCACGCCTTGTGCGACTTTTCGATTGCAGTATTGCAACAGCCACTCGCGGTCGTCACCGAGCCAGTTGCGCTCTTCGGGCGGCGTAGCGGCGCGGCTTTTTTGGGAGGAAAAATTGGCCAGCCGCGTCCCCATGTCCGGGTGAAACCATCCAAAGAGCCATTGGCTGAACGGGTGTACAAACACTTTTTTCATGCGCTTGTAGCCGAGGTCGCCCGGCCCCAATCCATCGCCGTGCCCGATAAAAAACTGCTTGCCATGAATCTCCCGCTGGATCGGCTGGCGATAAACCGGTATCCCGAACTCCTGTTCGAAGTACCCAAACATCCACAAATCATGGTTGCCAGTAAAAGCGAATATGGGCAGTCCGCCATCGCGCAATTCTGCCAGTTTACCGAACAAGCGGCTGAAACCCTTGGGAATCACTGATTTATATTCAAACCAGAACTCGAACAGATCGCCTACCAAATAAATGGCCTCGGCTTCAGGTGCCACGGTATCGAGCCAGCGAACCAACTGGCGCTCGCGCTCGGCGCTCGTCAGGCGAGCATCGGCACCGAGGTGGAAGTCGGAAGCGAAAAAGATTTTTTTAGATGTTGTGCTCAAGGTGTAGATGTTATCAATCTGGAAAAAGACGACGCGCCCTGGTAAGAACTGCATCCGGTGCAAAGGTATTTACACAACCACACAGTCCGTTACGACTTTGCAGTTGCATTGCGCGATGCTTCCCTTACCCTAATTTTCTGTAAATGAATTTGTTGCGGAGACGGTATAGATTTTTTTTGAAAAAAAATCTATACCGTCTCCGCAACAAATTCATTCCCGCGCCCCTACATTTGCACCTGAAATGCGGAAATAGCTCAGTCGGTAGAGCATTAGCTTCCCAAGCTGAGGGTCGCGAGTTCGAGTCTCGTTTTCCGCTCCCAATTCGTTGCTGACGGCTGCCTGATTTCAATCAGACAGCCGTTTTCATTTCAAACAATTGCATCACAGCCATCACCATCACCATCAAGAACAGAATTTATGAGAAAACTTTGTGTAGGTTTCCTGTTGCTGTTTATAATTTCCAGCGCGGCACATTCTCAAAACGCTCCAGCCCGGCCTAAACTCATCGTAGGGATCGTGGTAGATCAGATGCGCTACGACTTTTTGTACCGCTACCAGGCACATTACGGAGCAGGTGGATTCCGCCGGTTGCTTCGCGAAGGTTTTTCCTGCGAACAGACTCATTTCAACTTCACCCCGACTTACACAGGTCCCGGACACGCCGCAATTTATTCGGGCACAACACCTGCGGTCAACGGCGTCATCGCCAACGACTGGTGGGATCCGGAATGGCGCAGGAATCGCTACGTCACTGCCGACCCGCGCTATCGCACCGTGGGTGGCACCCAAGGCAAAGTTGGACAGCACTCGCCGACGGTGATGCTCTCCACCACGGTCACCGACGAGTTGCGGCTTTCCAATAATTTCCGCTCGAAGGTCGTGGGCGTTTGTCTCAAAGACCGGGGCAGCATCCTGCCGGCGGGCCATATCCCGAATGCAGCCTTCTGGTTCGACGATGACACGGGCAACTGGATTACTTCGACGTATTATCCTGATTCTGTGGCACTTCCGCAATGGGCGCAGCAGTTCAACAGCCGCCGGGTGCCCGATACCTACGTGTCCAAAACATGGGAAAAATTTGAGGCGGGCGCGTACCGCGAAAGTTTTGCCGACTGGCAGCGCTATAAGGAAGCCACTTACGGCAACATCGGCGCCTCGTTCCCGCACGACCTGCCCGCGCTCAAAAAAATAAGTAACTACGGCATCATCCGATTCACGCCGTTCGGCAATTCGCTCACCCTGGACTTTGCGCTGGAAACCATCGAAAAAATGCAACTCGGTCAGGATGACGACCCGGATTTCTTGTGCCTGAGTTTTTCCAGCACCGACTATTGCAGTCATCAATTCGGCATTCACTCCGAAGAAACCGAAGATACCTACCGCCGCCTTGACCGCGACCTGGAACGGCTCCTGACTTTTTTGGACACAAAACTGGGTAAAAACAATGTGCTGGTGTTCCTGACTGCCGACCACGGCGGCGCCGAAACCCCTGCCCACCTGCGCGACCTGCGCATCCCGGCAGGCGTGTTCGAAGAAAGCAAACTCGAACCCGCGCTGGAAAAAGCCATCACCGCAGCGCTCGGCACGACAGGCGACTTCATCCGCAGCATCAACAACCAGCAAATCTGGCTGAACTGGGACGCGATCTCTGACTTCGATCTCGATCCGCTGGACGTGTCGAGCATCATCGAAGACCACTTGCGGAAACTGCCGGGCGTGTACGATGTTTTCACCCGCGAGGAACTGACCGTTTTACCTGCCGACTATCCGTTCGCCGCCGAAATCCGCCGGGGCATTCATCCGCGCCGTTCGGGCGATATCATTTTTCAACTTGACCCGGCCTGGCACTCCGATGATACATTCTTCAAACGCGGCGGCACCACCCACGGCTCTTCCTACGCCTACGACACGCACGTGCCGCTGCTCTGGTACGGCTGGCGCATACCCGCCGGAGAAACGTTCGCGCCTGTGAGCATCACAGACATCGCCCCCACTCTCTCGGCTATGCTGCGCATCATGGAGCCGAACGGGACGACGGGGAAGGTGATTGAGCAGGTGATGCGGAAGTAGGGGGGCACCAAATCGTCCAGGTGTGGCTCGATGGAAGCTGCACGGGATTCGGTAAGCGGCTATCCTAAACAACCGACGAGTAACAAAAACAGTGGCAAAACAAGTCCCCCTAATTTGGACCTTTATTCCAGCACCGTTCCTAAGCCAAATCGAGGGCTACAAAGCGGCAGCGCCGCGAAAGATTTGTAGCAAAATAGATCAGAAATATCCTGAAGGAGCAGCGCACCGAAAGATGAAACGTTCCGATCTTTCGATGCGCTGCACCTATTTTAGCCTGACATCTATGGAGAAAACATGAAGCGGGATAGGGAAAAATTGAGGAGTGGGGCAATAGTGAATAGTATGAACAAACGTGTCGCGACCAGGAATAAAAAGAGTGTGCGCTGCACTGTCAATATTCATTTGCAGCCCGTCCGACAGAGATATTCGCCCCTCGAATCAGAAATATTTTTGAAAGACCTGAGTCGGTTAAAAATTTCCCCTTTCGACGAACATCCGAAATCCGGCACCGAACAACCGGATCACGCCATTTAACCCCAAAAAACGACCTTTTTTCATTTAAATACTGGCTTTTACCCGACAAAAAAGGCGACGAAATTTCGCTTGAGAAGTGCCAGAAATGAATGACTTTTGCGTGCCCTGAACAGCGGTTCTGCTTTAATCCATATACAACTGTCACTTTTTCAAGCGCTCCTGCGGCATGAGAAAACACGTACTCTTTGCCCTCCTGTTTGTGGCTACTGCTGCGCTCGCCCAAAACAAGAAACAAACTCCGGTCCCGACCCACCAAAATCAAGCGCCGGTTCAAGTGGGTATCAACCGGCCCGGAAAGGTCAATGTGCCGCCTTCGGACAACCCGTTCGGGCTGCCCAGCCTGAAGCGACAGGCGCTCGCCCGCTTGCAGCCCGTGCTGACCAGCCCAGATGCGGTGAGCACCTTAATGGGCGATGAAGGACTTCCCATTTTTTTTAAAGGTAAAACCGCCGCTTCAGCAGCAACAGCAGATGCAGCCCTGGCCACCGAACAAGCGCCGCTTTACCTGGCCAGTCTGCGCCCGCCCGGCATCAAGGATGTCGCCCAGGAATTCCTGCCTCGCGAAGCGACCACCGATGAACAGGGCGGTTTGCATGTCCGCATGATCCAGGTGTACAAAGGCGTGGAAGTGTATGGTGCTGAAGTGATCGCTCACGCCAAAAAGGGCAGTTTCGAAGTGGTCAATGGCCGCTACTACCCCACGCCTTCCCTCGAATCGGTCACGCCAAAAATCAATGCAGCCACCGCCATCTGGAACGTGATGGCGCATATCGGTCTCGATAAGTCAAAAACATTCTGGACACCCGAAGACCTCAAACTGGTCGGCTACAAACCTTACGCAACTTACCTGATTGTTTATCACCCGAACCGGAAATTCGATGGCGAGCGGCTTGCCTGGCAGGTGACCGCCCACCCGGATGTCCTGCATCGCCTGGAGTATTTTGTGGATGCCAACACCGGAGAGATCATCCACCACTTCGACAATACTTGTTCAATGCACTTTGGGCCTGAGGGAGTTCGAAGTTCGATCTCGTTGGAAGCGGAGAAAGATCAGAGTATAGTGAAGTTGGAAGACAATGCCATGCTCCCCGATCCCCCCACTTCAAACTTCTCTCGCCTGAGGCGAGATCAAACTTCAAACTTCTTTCTTCCACCGGTGACCGGTTCCGGTCAAGATCTCTTCAACACCGTCCGGTCTTTCGGTGCCTGGCAGGATGGCAACACCTTCTACATGGAGGATGCTTCCAAGTTGATGTTCAACAGCGCAAAATCCACCATGCCCGGCGATCCGGTCGGTGCGATTGTGACGCTGGATGCCAAAAATACGTCGCCCGCCAAATCAAGTTCGTTCTCCTATGACCTCGTGAAGGGGACTTCCGCGACTTTCAACAATAAGGTGGCGGTGAGTGCACACTGGAACAGCATTAAAAGTTTCGAGTATTACAAAAACACCTTCAACCGCAATAGCATTGACGGCGGCGGCGGCAACATCCTGGCCTTCGTGAATGTAGCCGACGATGATCTGAGCGCGATGGACAATGCCTTCTGGAATGGCGCGGCCATGTGGTACGGCAACGGCGCCCAGGCATTCAAACAACTTGCGCGCGGCCTCGATGTAGGAGGACATGAAATGACGCACGGCGTGGTGGAAAAAACCGCCAACCTCGAATATCAGGATGAAAGCGGTGCACTCAATGAATCGTTCGCCGACGTGTTCGGCGTCATGATTGACCGCGACGACTGGAAGGTGGGGGAGGATGTGATGCAGCCGGGTGTAAGCAACAGCGGCGCCCTGCGCGACCTGCAAGACCCGCACAACGGCGATGTGCAGGGCGGCAATTTTTGGCAGCCCAAACATGTCAACGAAAAATTCACCGGCACCCAGGACAACGGAGGGGTACACATCAACAGCGGCATTCCCAACCAGGCTTTTTATCTGTTTGCCAGCAATGCAGCCGTAGGGAAAGACAAAGCCGAACAGGTTTACTACAAGGCGCTGCGCGATTATCTGGTAAAATCCAGCAAATTCGTGGACTGCCGGATCGCCGTGATCCAGGCCGCTACCGACCTGTATGGGACTGCGGTCGCCAACATCGCTGCCAATGCCTTTACAGCAGTCGGCATCGGGGGCAACCAGCCGAGCGGTAATCCATTGGGGCAATTGGTCGTCAATCCCGGCCAGGATTTCATTCTGGTTACATCCAACGACTATTCCAAACTTGATCTCGCGGTGAGCAACGGGACGATCCTCGGCACCATTTACAACCAGGGCCTGCGGAGCCGCCCCAGTGTGCGCGACGACGGGCGGGAGGCTGTTTTTGTCAATGATGAGGGTCAAATTATGTTGCTGACGCTGGAATATGCACCTAATGGCACCATCATGCCAACCGTAGATGTGCTGGAAGACCAACCGATCTGGCACAATACAGCCATTTCCAAGGACGGGCGTTATGTGGCATTTACCACTGAAGAACGCGATAACCTGATTTATATCTACGATTTCGTCGCTCAAAAAGAGCAGGTTTTTGACCTGTACAACCCCACGTACACGGAAGGTCAGATCACGGGCGATGTACAGTATTCAGATGTGATTGAGTTCGACTATTCGGGCGAATACCTGATGTACGACGCTTACAACGAGTTGAACAATGGTCAGACGCTGAGTTACTGGGACATCGGCTTTTTGCAGTTTTGGGGAAACGGTGCATTCGCCGACCCGGCTGATGCTTTCATTTCCAAACTGTTCAGTGGTATCCCTGAAAATACAAGCATTGGCAACCCGGCGATCGCCAAAAATTCGCCGTACATCATTGCGTTCGACTTCATTGATGAGAGCGGCGCTACTGTTCTGAACGACGTCTACTGCGCCAACGTAGAAACAGGCGACTATGGCATCGTGGTGTCGGGCAATACCGGCCTCGGCTGGCCCAATTTTACCCGCACCGACCATGCGCTGATCTATGAGCGGCCTTCCAGTTCGGCGGTTTCCAACCTGCGTTTGCAAGGACTGGCAGCCAGCAAAATCGCCCCACAGGGCAGCTCTACCGCGTTCATCAACAACCGCCGCTGGGGCGTCTGGTATGCCAACGGCACACGCAGCCTGGAAGTAGGCACGGAAGAACCCAGTGCCCGTCAGCTCAATCTCTCCGTCAGCCCCAACCCGGCCAACGATCTGACCCGCCTGACGCTCACGACGGAAGAGTCTGAATCAGCGCGACTTTCCATCACCAACCTGCTGGGCGAAACGCTTCAAAACCGCATCGTCGAGTTGCAACCAGGTTCTAATCAGTTCGACCTCGATCTGACATCCTTGCCCGTGGGCATGTATGTGGTGCACCTGCACACAGGAAAAGCGCAGGGAGCGATTGTAGTCGTGAAGAGATAAAAAAATCTTTCCAAAACAATGTCAACAAAACTCCTGGATCGGTTCCAGTCCCCCGGCCCCAAACGCATCCTTGCGCTCGACGGCGGCGGCATCCGCGGCGCTATCTCCCTGGGCTTCCTGCATCGCATCGAAACCCTGTTGCGCAAACAGCACGACAACGACAAACTGCTGCTCTGTGAATATTTCGACCTGATTGGCGGCACCAGCACCGGTGCTATCATCGCGGCTTTGCTGGCAACCGGGCACGAGGTCAGCGACATCATTGCCAAATACCGCTCGCTCGGCGGCAAAATCTTCGGCAACCGCTATAGTTATCTCCAGATCGGTTCCAAAGTCAAGGCCACCTACGACTTCATGCCTTTGCAATCCGAACTCCAGGCACTGTTCGGCGACATCAAACTGGGCAGCGACGAGCTCTGCACGGGCCTCTGCGTCAATGCCAAACGCGCCGATACCAACAGCACCTGGTCGTTCCTGAATCACCCGGAAAGCAAATTTTACAACGCCTTCCGCGCAGGAGAATTCGGCAACAAAGACTACCTGCTCCGCGAAGTCGTGCGCTCCAGCACCGCCGCCCCGACCTACTTCCTCCCCCAGCGCCTCAACCTCGGTGACCGCAACGCTACCTTCGTGGACGGCGGCGTCAGCATGGTCAACAATCCCGCCCTGCAACTTTTTTTCATCGCCACCCTGAATGGCTTCCCCTTCCACTGGAAAACTGGTGAAGATCAATTGTTGCTCACCTCCATCGGCACCGGGACCTTCACCAAGCGGCTGGATGCTGAAAAAATCGCGAACAATAACATGCTCGACTGGGCCGGCGCCGTCCCGGATATGCTGATGGAAGATGCTTCCTTCCTCAACCAGATCATGCTGCAATACCTCAGCAAAAGTCCGACCGCCATCCAAATCGATATGGAAATGGGCGACCTGCGCGACGATCTCCTGCACGGCCAGGCCGCTATGCACTACCTGCGCTACCAGGCCTACCTCGACCAACCGCGCAAACTCGACGACGGCTCTTACGAAGACCGGCCCAACCTGCCCTACGAGGAGGCTACTTTATTGAAAATGAGGGAAATGGATAAAGCAGAATACGTCGAGCAGCACATTCGCGTCGGGGAAATTTATGCGCAGAAATATGTGCTGGAAGAGCATTTCCCGGATGGGTTTATGGTTTCGGGGAAGTAATTTTCGTGGAGGTAATTTTCTGAAGGGGTAATTTTCTGAAGGGGTAATTTTCTGAAGGGGTAATTTTCTGAGGAGGTAATTTTCTGAAGGGGTAATTTTCTGAAGGGGTAATTTTCTGAAGGGGTAATTTTCT